>Ga0070731_10000395_pt1 | contig 61112 bp, 53 predicted proteins | sample Coa_R1_2_FD_66448 | JGI IMG/M metagenome (GOLD analysis project Ga0070731, IMG submission 66448) | Surface soil microbial communities from Centralia Pennsylvania, which are recovering from an underground coalmine fire - Coalmine... | ecosystem: Environmental > Terrestrial > Soil > Unclassified ... | reverse complement strand
CACCTCAAGCAGCTAGACTCGCTTCCTGGGCCACGATGCTGGTTTCTTTCGCGACGGTGTTGGGATGCCTGCTGATGCCGGTGATCGCTGAGCGCCTGGGACGCCGCAGCGCCTTAGCATTCTTTTTTGCGTTGATGATGGTCTTCATCGGGCTGAGTTTCGGCAGGATTTTCTATTGGGGCGCTACAGCATTGCCGTGGTTCTTCGTTTGCTTGTTCTTCTTAGGTTTGGGCGGCGCGAATTTTGCAGTGTACACACTTTGGTTGCCGGAGCAGTACCCGACGGAATGCCGCGCGAGCGCCTTCGCTTTTGCCACCTCATTTGCTCGCTTTGGCGGTGCCGCCATCACTTTCCTCGTAGGAGCAGGCATACGACATTTTGGATCGTTAGGGATACCCGTAGCCATGACAGCGATTGCGTTTGCATTCGGGTTGCTTTTAGTTCCATTTGGGGCAGAGACTCGTGGTCAGCGTTTGACTGCCTAGTCCGAGGGGAGAGCAAGAATGATCCGCGAAAACATTGTATTGACAGTGATCGTGGCCGCAGCTGCGGTGTTTTGTGGATGGAGATTGGGGCCGGCGACCTGGGGCCCTATGCAGATGGTGGGTCTTTGTCTGGCGATTCCAGGATTTGTTCTTTGGAGCCTGGCGCGATTTCAACTCGGAAAATCATTCGCGGTAACGGCACAGGCCAGACAGCTGGTAAGCCACGGTCTATATTCCAAAATTCGCAATCCCATCTATGTCTTTGGTTCACTTTTCATAGTTGGCTACATCGTTCTGATGGGGCGGCCACGCTGGCTATTGATCTTCATACTCATTATTCCGCTGCAGATTTGGCGCGTAGGTAAAGAAGCGCAAGTGCTGGAAGCGAAGTTCGGGGAGGGTTACCGGGCTTATCGCGCACAAACCTGGTTCTGATTTCCGCAGCCTCAGGACGGAAGAGAGCGCTCGCTGTTTGGTTTCGATCCACTCAAGGCGTAATACAAGATATATACATAGCAGAGAGCCGGAAGAATCAGTGCGTAATGAATTCCCTGGCCCCAACTGGTTTCGCCCTGGCTCAGCGCGGGATAGTAAGCGTGGTTGATCAGATCGGCGATTCTGCCCACTATCCAGGGGATGATCGCCCCTCCAACAATCGCCATATTCAAAATGCCGGAGCCATCACCGGTGAGCGGTCCGAGTTCTGCAATGCCCATGGTGAAAATGGAGGGGAACATGATTGAGTTGAAGAATCCCACAAAAAGGATGGACCACATAGCAGTATGGCCGGAACTAAACACAGAGATAATCACAAGCAGTGCGGCAGCGACAGCGCAGATTGCCAACAGCGTCCCAGTCTTTATTTTCTGGAGTAATGCGGAGCCAATGAAGCGGCCAATCATCGCTCCGAGCCAGTACACAGAAATGAAGCGTGCAGCCAGACCCAAGGCCGCGCGGTATCGTGCGGCAGTTTCTGGCACAGCAGAACTGGAAAGCAGATGACCGATATTATCCAGAGCCAGATAGTTCGCGATGGAGCTACCGATTGCCACTTCTGCTCCTACATAGACGAAAATCCCAATGGCGCCAAAAACGAGGTTTGGGTGCTTCCACACGGAGTCGTTGACCTTTTCGCCCAGTGAATGTTCCGCCGATGGAATTCCCGGCAATCGAAATAGTCCGATTGCAATCGCCAGAAGCGTCAGGGCGACCGCAAAGAAGTAGACGTAAAGCTTGATGACAGCATTGGCTTCTTGCGAGGTGCTCTGCGCCAGGGCTGAGGCGCTCGTACCCAGAATCAGGTGCGCGCCGACCCAGGGAAAGATCGCGGTGCCAAGGGAATTGAAAGCTTGTGTCAGGTTTAGCCGACTGGATGCAGTCTCCGCCCTTCCCAGTACGGCCACGTACGGGTTTGCGGCTACCTGAAGAATCGTGATACCTGTGGCCAGAATGATCAGAGCTGCCAGAAAAAACGGGAATGAGGGGATTTTTGCCGCGGGATAAAACCCCAGGCAGGCCAAGACCATGGTTCCGAGCCCTACGATAATCGCTCGCTTGTATCCCACCCAATCGATGATCTTCGACGCCGGAACCGAGAAAATGAAGTAGGCCGAAAAAAATGCTGTCTGAATCAGCATGCTGGCGGCCAACTTGATACTGAAAACATGCTGCGCATAAGGGATTAGCACGTCGTTCAGGGAGGTGAGCGAACCCCACATGAAGAACAGCGTGGTGACAACCGTCAAAGCACTTCCGTATCCTGACGGGGCGGTGGGAATTGCGTTTTGCGACCGTGTGTTTGCAGTAGCCATGAACGAGACGGTCCCGGGCCGTCGAGATTACCGAATTCGATTGATTGCGAGCTTCCTTATTCTAACTATCTCCTATTTCCACGCAACGTTTCCCGAAAGCACATCTGAAGTTGCTATCCTGTTGTCTTGAATGGTTCAACTAACAATCCATCCCACGAGCAGGCTGAAACCGATGCTGCCGGTAAAAAGTTAGGGTTACCTGCAACTCTGCGGGCGCTGCGTCATCGTAATTTCCAGCTTTTTTTTAGTGGACAACTGATCTCATTGGTCGGCACGTGGATGCAGAGCGTGGCCCAGTCATGGCTGGTCTATCGTCTGACTGGTTCGTCCTTGCTATTAGGTTCGGTGGGATTCGCCAGCCAGTTTCCGGTTTTTGTCGTCGCTCCATTGGGAGGAATTATTGCCGATCGCCGCCATCGGCAAAAAGTAGTCATCGGAACACAGACGGCTTCGATGATCCTGGCGTTCATCCTTGCCGGGCTAACGCTGACAAATACAGTACGGGTATGGCACATCTTCGTGCTCGCGGCGCTTCTCGGAGTCGTCAACGCCTTTGATATTCCGGGCCGGCAGGCATTCCTCGTGGATATGGTCGGAAAAGAAGACCTAATGAATGCGATCGCGTTGAATTCGTCTATGTTCAACGGAGCGCGTATCATCGGCCCGGCGATCGCCGGAGTTCTGGTAGCGAAAATTGGAGAAGGTTGGTGTTTTTTCGCGAACGCGGTGAGTTATATCGCAGTGATCATTGGGCTGATGCTGATGCGAGTTTCGCCGCCAGTTTTTCGCGGAACCGCTTCCCCGATGGCCCATATTATTGAGGGCTTCCGATTTGTTCGCCAGGCTGCTCCGATTCGCAACATTCTCGTGCTGCTGGGTTTGGTCAGCTTCGTGGCGATGCCATACACGGTATTGATGCCGATTTTTGCAGATCGCATTTTGCATGGGGGCGCCCGCGCATTGGGGTTGCTTATGGGCGCGACGGGCGTGGGTGCGCTACTTGGCGCATTGACATTGGCATCCAAGACCGGCGTACGTGGACTCGGCCGTTGGGTGGCACTTGCGTGCGCAGGTTTTGGAGTCAGCCTGATTCTTTTCGCCTTCTCACGGAATCTGCGGCTTTCCGAGCTCCTACTGCTTCCCGTCGGATTCTGCATGATGCTGCAGATGTCTTCGTCCAATACGCTCATTCAGGTAATGGTTCCAGACCACCTACGCGGTCGAGTCATGGCCGTTTACTCCATGATGTTTATGGGTATGGCGCCATTCGGTGCGTTCTTTGCGGGAGCGTTGGCAGATCGATTGGGCGCACCCGTCACCGTGGCGATGGGTGCGGTCGGCACCATCGGCGGAGCCGCATTGTTCTGGCTGCGCTTGCCGAGCTTCCGGGTAGAAGCGCGCAGGCTTATCGTGGCCCAAGCGATGGCAGGAGGCGATCCGCCCGAAGAAATGACGGCTCGGGTGGTAGAAGATCAATGATTCCAAATTTGCCGTTCGCGGTGGCCGGGAGCGTTTAGAGCCCCGAAGCCACACCCAAGAGGCTGTAAAGAAGGATGACCAACACGATGGTCGTAAAGATCACGTACATGCGGTCGTGCTCGGCGGCAAACCCCCAGATCGAAAATGCCACGCGAGCGACGGGAGTTGCGATGAGCAAAAGAAGTCCCAGTTGAATGATGCCGCGTCCATGCAATGTAAAAGCCTCGTGGAAAATGCCGCTGAGCGTGCTTAACTCCGGAGGCTCACCGCGGAAGATATGATAATCGGGGTGTGAAGAGCCGTGCCTGAGCAGATAAATAATGCCACCCGTCAGGACAACCGCGGCGGATGTCGTTACTCCAACACGAAGTAGAGTTCCGACGATGTCTTCGATATTTTGATCGGACCATTTAGGCATCAGATCGTTCCAACAACTCCCTTGTAAATCATTTGCGCGCCGAGAAATGCAATTACCAAACTAAAAACTAATCGCAAAACTTTCGTTTCAGCTTTTATCAGGATGTGTACGCCGAGCAGCGAGCCAGCCAGCACACCCAGCATGACTGGCATGGCCAGCCCCGGATCAATGTAGCCACGGCTTAAGTAAATACCGGCACTGGCAGCCGCGGTTACCCCGATCATGAAGTTGCTGGTGGTGGTCGAGACCTTGAAAGGGATTTTCATGGCCTGATCCATGGCCAGGACTTTGACGGCACCCGAGCCTATCCCGAGCAATCCAGAAAGCGCTCCAGCACCGAACATCAAGCTGAAGCCGGCAGGCACGTTCTGGACATTGTATTGGCGTATTCCGCCTTCCTCGGAAGGAAAGCTGCCATTCATCTTCAGTTTTGTCGCAAGTTTATCTTGGGGAAGGTTGCGTTGAGCGCGTGGGCGCGGTTTGCGCGAGAGATACGCAGAATAGAGCAAAACAAAGCCGAATATCATTGCGAGAGCACGAGTGGGCACGATGATTGCAAGGAAGGCTCCGCATAATGCGCCCACCGTCGTTGCAATTTCCAGAAACATCCCGATGCGGATGTTTGAAAATCCCTCCTTTACGTAAGCGGCGGCCGCGCCTGATGAGGTCGCGATCACAGAGACCAGAGATGCTCCGATGGCATAGCGGATATCCGCCTTGAAGAAAATCGTCAAGAGCGGCACCAGCACAACTCCGCCACCCAAGCCAGTCAGCGCACCCAACAAGCCAGCGAGGAAAGAGCCCGCCGCGACCAACATCGTGAATTCGAACGCGTTCATACCAAACAAATGAGTTTGCCACATCTTCGGTCAGCGCACAGTGAGGCGGGTTGGCGACAGAGATTCGGGCGAAGCTTGCAGCCATAGAAGCAGCATTCAGGTTGGCACACGATCATCCGAGGCAACTCCTAAACGATATTATCCAGGCACTGACAATCCTCACCTTCTGGCCAGAGCTTCCGGGGCGAGTGTATTCTCAGGGTTGCGATGGGAATGGCGCGAAACGACAGGTCCCCGACGCTTGGGCTTACCCTCGGGCTGGTTATCACGCTAGTAGCCGTCCTCCTGTACTCCGCATACACAAGCAGGCAGATCAGGGCTTTGCGAGCCCTGCAAAACGATCTGATCGATCGCGATCGCAGGGATTCTTTGCAACTACTGCGAATCCAGAATGACCTGGACTCGCTCGCGCTTGCCATGCGTGACATGTTGGACAATGATGAGCCTTATCCACTAGCTGCGTGGTCGTCGCAATTTCAACGCATTCGCACCGACCTCGATGATGCGCTGGTCAAGGAAGAACTGGTTTCGCCGCATGATCGCGCTACGGAGCAGCGCCAATATCTTGGCACTTCGCTGGCTCAGTTTTGGGATGCAACGGAGCGCATGTTTTCGCTGGCAAAAACTGGAAAAGAGCAAGAGGCCCGTGCTCAGATTCGCATCTCGTTACAAGCACGCCAGGCCGCATTGAGCACCGCGGTTGCCCGACTGCTGGTGCAAAACAACGAAAGCGAGGAAGAAGCGACTGATCGGATTGCCAGAATTTATGATCGTGTAGAGCGGCAGGTTTATGGATTCCTTGGCGTGACCCTGGTTGCGATCCTCATCAGCGGTTTGTATGTGATTCGATCTAACCGGGTATTGTTCGCCCGCGTGGCCGCGCTCTCGCAGCAACGAAGCGAATTGGCAAGAGACTTGATTTCGACTCAGGAATCCACGTTGCGCTATCTTTCGCGCGAGTTGCATGACGAATTTGGTCAAGTGCTGACCGCAATCGGCTCAATGCTCGCGCGTGCGAGCAAACAACTTCCGCAGGGTTCAGAGCTGCTTTTAGAACTTCAAGAGGTGCGCGACATCGCACAGAACACCTTGGATAAGGTGCGCACACTTTCGCAAGCCCTGCATCCGGTGATGCTGGAAGAGGTCGGACTGGAGCATACCCTGGAATGGTACTTACCCACTTTCGAGCGGCAGACTGGCATTAAAATAAATTACGAGAAAGCTCCCATTACAATTGAGGGCGACGGCGCCATACACATTTATCGCGTGCTGCAGGAGGCGTTGAACAACGTTGCCAGGCACTCGAGCGCGACCGCGGCTTGGGTCAGAGTGTGGTCGCTGCCGCAAGAATGGAGATTTGAAGTGGAAGATCACGGGTCCGGATTCGAACCTGCAACGGACAAACCGGGCATGGGGGTGGTGGCGATGCGCGAACGCGCAGAGTTGCTTGGGGGATCATTGGAGTTTTTGAAACCCACCGAAGGTGGAACCTTGGTGAGGTTGAATGTTCCGCGAGAGCGGCCTGAAGGGCATGCCCAATAAGATTTCAGTTCTGCTGGTAGACGATCACAGCCTGGTGCGGCGTGGTTTTCGCCGCATTCTCGAGGATGAGCTGGACATCACTGTGGTTGGAGAGGCAAGCGACGGTGAGGAAGCCGTTCAGTTGGCCGAGGAGCTCCATCCTCAGGTCGTTGTTATGGATTGTGCACTCCCGAAGATGAACGGACTCGATGCGACCCGCGCGATTCTGAGTAAATCTCCCGAAACGTTGATATTGATGCTGAGCATGCATCCGGAAGGCACATGGGTGCGGCAATCGCTGGAAGCTGGCGCACGCGGATATATTTTGAAAAACGCTGTGGATGTGGAGTTGGGAAATGCGATCAGGAAGGTTGTTGCCGGCGAGGTCGTGCTGGACCCGCAGGTCGAGAATCCAACGCGGCTCAAGGGCGAGCGCAATACGCTGACGCAACGCGAGATGGAGGTTCTGCGAATGATCGCGCAAGGAAAATCAAACAAGGAAATTGCTGCCGAACTGCAACTCAGCGCAAACACGGTTGCGGTGCATCGCGCGAACATCATGGACGCTCTAGGCATTCACAAAACGGCAGAACTGGTTGTCTATGCGATCCGCAATGGTTTGGTTAACTTGCCGTGAATCGCCGTTCTTTCATTAGAGGGATTGCTGGTCTGAGTGCGCTTCCGCGATTGCATCCATTCCTAGGTTTCTCATCCGCGGCGCTAAATCCTGATCCGGGCTTTCGTCTGGTCGACGTAACGTCCCGGGCCGAGATTCGCTTTCACCACAATAGCGGCGCTTACGGCGGCAAGCTTCTGCCGGAAACGTTAGGCTCCGGCTGCGCTTTTCTCGATTACGACAGTGACGGCTGGCAAGACATTCTGTTGGTCAACGGAATGGATTGGCCCGGGCACGGGGGCCAACGCACCACACTGGCGTTGTATCGCAACAATCGCAATGGCACGTTTACCGACGTGACTCACTCAGCAGGGCTCGATGTCGAAATGTACGGGATGGGGGTTGCGGTTGGCGATTACAACAACGATGGTCATCCAGACATTCTCATCACCTGCGTCGGCCAGAACCGGCTTTTCCGAAATACCGGGAAAGGAACGTTCGTGGATGTCACGAAGACGAGTGGACTGAATGGGCGGCAAGCGTTCAGCACTTCCGCGCTTTGGTTTGATTTCGATCGTGACGGGTTGCTGGATTTGTTCGTATGCAATTACGTGAAGTGGTCTCCGGAGCATGACGTCTTCTGCAGCATCGACGGCAAACGTAAGGCCTACTGCACGCCCGAGGCTTACCGCGGAGAGACGTGCTGGCTATTTCACAATCGAGGTGATGGCACCTTTGAAGATGTAACGGCAAAGAGCGGCATTTTCGACAGCAGTTCGAAGTCGCTGGGCGTGGCGATGCTCGATATTGATCAGGATGGGTGGTCGGATTTGCTGGTCGCCAACGACACTCAACCGAACAAGCTTTATCGCAACCAGCAGAACGGCACGTTCCGAGACGTGGCTGTGGAAGCGGGAATTGCCTTTACGAATGAGGGAAAGGCGAGAGCGGGAATGGGCGTCGATGTAGCAGATTTTGATAACTCCGGGAAACCCAGCGCCGCCATCACCAATTTTGATAATGAGATGATTGGACTTTATCGCGGCTCCGGGGGCGGCTATCTGGATGTGGCCACGCCAAGCGGCGTTGGCATTCCGTCCAAAGACAAGCTGGGATTCGGATGCCTTTTTCTTGACGCCGGGCTAAACGGCACCCTTGACCTGGTCGCAGTGAACGGACATATTGACGAAACCGTGCGAGACGTTCGTAACGTAGGGTACGCGCAACCACCCGAGTTCTTCCTAAATACCGGCAAAGGGAAGTTTCGCGACGTCACCGATCAACTTGGTCCGGACTTTCAACGCCCCCAAGTCGGCCGTGGGCTGGCTTACGGCGACTTCGATAACGACGGCGACCTCGATCTGCTGATGACCACCAACAATGGCCCAGCTTTCTTGTTTCGCAACGATCAAACAAGCGGGAACCGGAGCATCCGAGTACGTTTGGTGGGCACAAAATCAAATCGCGATGCAATGGGAGCGTTGGTCCGAGTGTTCGATAGTGATTCTACTCAATTGCGTGTCGTGAAGAGCGGCTCGAGCTATTTGTCGCAATCGGAACTCCCGCTAACGTTTGGGTTGGGAAAACATGATCGGGTGGACCGCATCGTGATTAACTGGCCGAGCGGCCGCACCGAGGAATATAAGAATCTCAACGCAGGAAACACCTTCACCTGCGTCGAAGGCAAAGGAATTACTTCCACGCCTTTTCTGAAAGCGCGATGAATTCCGGACTGTCCTCTGCAATATAATTGCCCGATTTAAGAAAAGGAGCTGCATGCGACAACTCGCCGCGCTTATTCTCATTTTCGCTCTAAACGTACCTCCGTCATTGTTCGCAGCCGAAGAAGCTCCGCTGACTGGATACTCGCCAGGTTCGAGTCAGACGGAACGTGATTGGGAACAGAAGCTGCGAGCGATCCCTGACCCGGGCAAACTTCGCGAATACATGCAGCACCTCAGCGCGCGTCCACACCATGTCGGGTCGCCTTACGACAAAGAAAATGCCGAGTGGATCCTTGCCCATTTCAAGCAATGGGGATGGGATGCTCACATCGAAACATTCGATGTGCTGTTTCCGACTCCGAAGGTTCGCGTTCTGGAGATGACGGAGCCGACGAAGTTCACAGCCAAACTGGAGGAACCTGCGCTCGCGATCGATCCGACCTCAAATCAGAAATCGGAGCAGTTGCCGACCTATAACGCATACTCCATCGACGGCGATGTCACGGCCCCGTTGGTATTCGTCAACTACGGCGTGCCTGAGGATTACGAGAAACTCGACAGGCTCGGCATTTCGGTCAAAGGTGCAATTGTTATCGCGAAGTATTATCACTCCTGGCGAGGAGTAAAGCCCAAAGTTGCCGCCGAGCATGGAGCGATCGGTTGCCTGATCTACTCCGAACCGGAGGACGATGGCTACACTCGCGATGTGGTATTTCCCGACGGCCCGATGCGAAACCCCAATGGCGTGCAGCGTGGAAGCGTGATGGATTTTGCTTCGTCGAATCCGGGCGACCCGCTGACTCCGGGCATAGGTGCTACGCCCGATGCCAAACGTTTACCGATCAAAGAAGCCAAGAGTATTACCAAAATTCCGGTGCTGCCAATCTCATATGGCGATGCCCAGCCGTTGCTCGCGGCATTGAAAGGGCCTATGGCGCCGAATGAGTGGCGGGGGAATTTGCCAATTCCGTATCACGTGGGTCCGGGGCCGACAAAGGTTCACCTGAAAGTGGAATTCAATTGGGATATCAAGCCGGTTTATGACGTGATCGCGAAAATTCCCGGCAGTGTTGCACCGGATGAATGGATCGTTCGCGGTAATCATCACGACGCCTGGGTGAATGGGGCGGAGGACCCCGTGTCTGGAACGTCGGCATTGCTGGAGGAAGCGCGTGCTTTCGGCGAGATGCGCAAGCAGGGCTGGGAACCGCGTCGCACAATCATTTATGCCGCATGGGACGGGGAAGAACCGATGCTGCTGGGCTCTACCGAGTGGGCAGAACAGCACGCAGATGAATTGCGGCAGCACGCAGCGGTGTACATCAATAGCGATGCCAATGGCCGCGGCCTTCTCAACATGGGCGGATCGCATAATCTCGAACATTTCATCAATGGCGTAGCACGGGATATTGAAGATCCTGAAACCAAGCTGACGGTTTGGCAACGAGATCATCTGTCTCAAATTGCTGAGGCGAAGAATCCAGATGAGCGCAAGCAGCTGCGAGATCGAGCGGACTTGCGCATCGAGGCGTTGGGCTCGGGCACGGACTTCACGGCCTTCCTCGATCACTTGGGAATTTCGACGCTCGATCTGGGATATGGCGGAGAGGATGAAGGTGGCATCTATCACTCGATCTACGACGACTTCTATTGGTACACCCACTTCTCGGATTCCGATTTCGTGTATGGCCGCGCCCTTTCGCAAACCGCAGGAACCGCGGTGATGCGATTGGCCGACGCCGAAATCTTGCCATACGACTTTGTCGATTTTGCTGACACGGTTCAGAAATACACCAAAGAGTTGCAGAAGCTGCTTGCGGAGAAGCAGGAAGAAATTCGCGAGCGCAACCAGGAATTGGATGAAGGGGTCTTCAAGGCAACTCTTGATCCCCGTCGTCCGACGGTTGCGCCGGCAAAGGAAGATGTTCCTCCGCATCTGAACTTCGCGCCGTTGCAAAATGCAGCCGATGCCCTAGCTCGAAGCGCCCAGCATTATCACGACGCGTTATCTGCGAAGCAGGGTCAACTGGATGAAGACACTGCGATGGCGCTGGCGGCTCTCAATGAGCAACTTATTGGCAGTGAGAGAGCACTGACAAATGACGAAGGCTTGCCGCGACGGCCGTGGTATAAGCATCTTCTCTATGCGCCCGGTGTTTACACGGGATATGGGGTGAAGACGGTTCCCGGCGTGCGCGAAGGGATTGAGCAGAAGAGATACTCGGAAGCTGATCAGGAAATCGCTCGCGTAGCAAAAGCACTGGAGAGTCAATCGTCACTGATCGACTCCGCCGCGCAGAAGCTGGGGAAGATGGGGAAGTAAGTGCTGTCGCCTGGTAACAACAGATAGCCAGCTAGTCGATTACTAGGAGGAAATGGTCTAATATCTTCCAAATAAAATTCGGATGAATGGAGTTCCCGGACAGCCGTCACGAATTAAAGCTACAGGCATGACGCTCATCCTCGTTGGCGTTGTTGCCTACGGGTTATGGGCTGTATGGCTTTCCACTCGCAATAATGTATCCGTGGATATTCCAATCAGGATGACCGTAGGCCACGTGGATACCCCAAGTTTCAAGGTCAATCGGAATGCACGATATGACATCGAGATTGAAGTTCAAAAAAGGATTCCCTTCGACAAGCTCAATTGCCTTTTGGGAACGGCAATGAAACCTAAGTCCACAGAATTGCAGGAATGTCCCGACGAGCCGTCTGTGGTGAAAGCAGCTTGGGTTTTGACCAGCGATGGACAGATAGTAGCCCATGGTTCAAGCGAAGATCACCGCTACGGCGCTTGGGGGAACGACTGGATTGCTCGCGAGCTTGGAAGTTTCCAAAGTGAACATGGGCGCTCTTACACCCTAGGTGTGGATGTCCTTTCGGATGGTTCGGCCCTAACACCCGGAAATCCGCACTTGAGGATAGAAGTGCTCTCCTCTGTGTACGAAGACGAAATGGTGGGCACCGCTCTCGTGATGCTGTGTTCAATGCTGTTCGTGCTCGTCGGCGGAATTTTGCTCCTCGTGTCGTTCGTGGGAGATCGGCGGGCGCGAGTTTAGTGTTTAGCGGAGCTATTGACGGACGGCGATTCGATCAGACTCTGTCGGGAAAATTCTGATTGTTGTTGAAACATCCCGATATCACTCATCAAGGAATCACCCAGCCGAGTGGCTGCGCTGAGATCTTTACGCCGCCCGCTTCGCTTTCGCCTGCGCTATCCGTGTGGAAAGCAGCTTCTTGGCTTTTTCCAATTCTGTTCTCCGAGTGGCAGAAAGCCCTTTGCCTGCGCGATTGATGAAGTAAGTCAGCATGCGCATGCCAGAGCCGGGGCCTTTGGGTGAAACTTTCTTGGAGGCCAGAGTTTTAGCGATCGTGGCTGCGTCTTTGGTGAAAAGTCCTCGCGGTGGGAATGTGGACACAGTCTTCACGCCTGCGATCCAGCGTTTTGATTTTGGTCGTGGCATGTTCGGTTGATTCCTAATGCAGAGATCCTTCGTCGGGAATCGCTCGCACCCGAGCGATTCCGCTGCCTCAGGATGACAAAAGCAATAACTAGGATGCGGGTTACTGGGGGGCGGTCTAGCGCTTCTTTTTTCGGGCAGCGGAGTTGGCCAGACGATTCGCTTCCGAATTGAATTCGCGCTTCACATGAGAAATGGAAAATTCCAGTGAGCGCGCGAGTTTGCGGCAGGTCCAGTTGAGCGAATACAGGCGGGGGCTGCGGCAGGCGTAGACGCCGGTCATCTGCTTCACGACAACTTCAGAATCGGAATAAACGTGAAGGGCGTGGGCTTTCAGAAGGACGGCACATTGCAGAGCTTCGAGAAGCGCCAGATATTCGGCGACATTGTTATCCTGCCAGCCGATCCATTTCGCTATCTTGAGTTTTCCATTGCGCACGCCGCTGATTACCACGCCAATACCGGACGGCCCCGGATTTCCCAAGGAACCACCGTCGACATAAGCCACGAGAGCCGACATTCCTGAATTGAACTCTGCTTTGATCAAAGATGCTTCACCGGGCCCAGATCGTCAATAGCCTGAGATGATTCCTTTGTGAATTTCGCTCAGGAATTTACGCTGTGCAAATAGGTGTGGAAAACATTTAGGAAACGAGGGAGAGGCCAGTAAGTACTTTGTGATCACCGACGCGAAATCCACAGAACGCACAGGTAGCAGATTGCGATTGCATCAAAAACGGGCGTTGACATTTTGCGCCATAACATTTAATTTTTCGCCCGTCGACGGCTGAAAGGGTTGGCTAAATAAAACTGGCCAGTCCGAAGTAAGCTGGGTAATCCGCTGGCCGGGGCAACTCGGTGGGCGACCTGACCCGAAAAAACCGGCTGGTCTGCGAGGATTCGGCTGGGGTCAGAACTGCGAAAGCAGTGATTACATCAAGGGCCGTGATGGTGCATGCCTCCACGCTGTTGGCTCCCTCGCAGGAGCGGATGGCTAGAGCATAACCAAAATCACGGCCTTTTCCTTTTGTCTGAGAAGTCCTTCCCGCCCGAATACAGCCTAAGAACAAAGCAGACCTACTTTTTCGCCGCAGGTTGGGGTGAGTACGGCAAAGTTTTCCCCAGAACCACAGCTTGAGGATTCCCATTCACCAGCGCATCGGCGATATCAGCGCCGCAAATCCCTTCGACAACATTGCGAGCGGCCGAAAGGACTGGCGGCCGACGTTTCGTGTCATGTGCGTCGCTCGCGAGAAAATGTACCGCCTCTCGCTTGAGAAGCCATTCCGCGCTTTGCTTGACCGGTTCGCCCCAAGCCCCGGTAACGGCGGACGCTGTCACTTGCACCGCGCAGCCCAGCTCAATCCACTGCAAGATCCTGTCGGGAGTGCTTTGCAAAATCGGGTTTCGCTCCGGATGGGTAATGATCGGCGTTATTCCCATTGTGATGAGCTTTGTATAGGTATCAGCGATTTGCGGCGGTACGCTGTAATTGCTCAATTCCACCAGCAGGTAGCGACTGCTTCCGATAACGTAACGATCCGGATGCAGCAGAACATCCTGAATGTTCTCGTAGGACAGATGGAAGTCGCAGCCTAAAGTGAGCCGCGGAAGCTCACCGACGCGCTGCTGCAAGGATTCCATTAACTCGCTTAGCTTGACTCTGTCGTACGGATAGCGATGATTGGCGTGGGGCGTGGCGACAATGTGCTCGATCCCGTCGGCTTTCGCCATCCGGCACATTTCTTCGGCAATCTCCCAAGATTTGGCTCCGTCGTCAACTTCGGGCAGCACATGGCAATGAATGTCAATCATTTGAGGTAGCTTACGATATCTTCTTTTTGTGCTTAAACGCCTCTTCCTGCTCGCCGAGCAAATGGCGATGGTCCTGGGCGCCGCCATCAACAGCGTCCATTGCGCTATCCAGCAGGAATTGGTATTTCTGCGCCGAGCCAGGATTCGAGTTCAAGGCACTCCTAATGGCCCGCAATTTCGCCTGAAACTCTGTATCGGCCTCAATCACCATCTTTAAAGGCTTTCGCAGGTCTGCTTTGCGGTCTACGAAAGTATCGATGTTGTCGTTGAGCTCATCGTATACATCGAGGAAGTTCTGCAGCTTGTCATGGGTTTGCTGGGCTTGATCAGGAGCCTTGGTAGCAGCTTGAACTTGTTCCAAGGCAGCCAGACGCTCTCTGGCAAACTGAACGTAAAGCTTAAGCCGAGCCTCAGGTTCCTGGGCAGCGTCGCGCAGTTTGTCAATCTCGACCGGATTGAGCGGTTCGCGGCGAGCTTGTGCGCCAGCAAGGGTGAGCAGAACACCGAGCACCGAGAGACAATACGCGCAACGGCGGAGTTTGGATCTCATTTTTCTTTGCCAAACATGTGCGCTAGCAAATCTTGCGCCATGGTCTCCAGGCGATCGGCGGCAGCCTGCACGGGCGCTTGATCGTCGAAATTCAATGTGCGTTTGAGATCCCGCAATCGATGTGACATTTTACGGGATGCCATTTCGGTCGGCTTCAATTTCTTGCCCGACTGCACTGCAGCGTCATGAGCCTTTTGCGAATAGGTGACAACATCGGAGATCGCAATTCGCGCATCATCGACTTTGCCTTCACTGTACAGTTGGTCAGCCGATCTTAGCTGCCGCTCGGCGAGATCGATATAGAGACTTGCCTGCTCCTTCGTTGGAGCAGCATTGGCCCGAGCGATTAACTCCTGCAACGTTTGCTCTTTGGCTGCGACCATCGCTGCGGTTGCGGCCAGGGTAAACGTTATGGTTATAAGAAGGCGTCGCATCTCTATTTTTTTGGCTCGATCGCGATCAAGCGATGGCGTGCTTGCCACTCCTGATCTGGATATTCACCCTGCGCAACTTCCAAGAATTTATGGTAGTTTGCAGCTGCCTGCTTGTAGTCCCGCAAATGATCGTACGCGCTGGCACGCAGAAAGTAGCTGACCGGGATCTCCGGAAGATATTTTGCTCGGGCATCAGCAGCTTTGATTGCCAGGACGTAATTCTTGTTTTCGCTCGCAGCAACTGCCAGATCACCATAGGCCGCGCCAAAATCCGGTTTCAACCTGACGGTTGTCAGCAGTTCCTGTTGCGCCAAGGCGAACTTTTTTTCTTTGAGCAACACCACTCCCAGCCCGTGATGAGCCTGGGCATCATTCGGATTCGCCGCAAGCAATGAACGATACTGTGCTTCCGCCTGATCGTATTTTTTGGAGTTAGTGTACAGATCCGCCAAATCTTGTTGAAGACCTAAGTTCTTGGGCTCGAGCTTGGCAGCACTCTCCAATTCTGGAATAGCGGCGTCGGTATTGCCGCCGGCGGCAAGCACACGTCCCAGTTGCATGTGAGCAGCCGCATCGTTCGGGCGAATAGCGACCAGCTTGCGCAGCACTTCCGCCGCGTCGCCATACCGGTCGCCGCGCATATAAATGTTTGCCAGTCCGGTTAGTGCGTCGCCAGATGCCGGATCGATCACCAATGCCTTTTTATATTCTTGTTCTGCATCCGCGAAGCGGTTTTGCTTTTCCAGCAGTAACCCGGCCGAAAGATGCGGTTCCAGGTCCTTTGGTTGAAGGGTGGCGGCATTCTTGTAGGCGTCAATTGCCTGGTCGGGCTTGCTATTTTCCAGCAGGTGTCCGAGCGACAGCCACGCTCGCGCGTGACCTTCATCTATGTTGGCGGTAGGTTTCAGGGAAGTTGCTGAGCGAAGGAACTGTTCTGCATCGGGGTCGCCCGCTTTGGCCAGCATGAGTCCGAGATTCAAATTGGTTTCGAAAACGTCCGGCTTGATCGCAACTGATTTCCGATAGGCCGCGATCGAGTCCTGCATGTCACCCAGTGCGTTATAAACAAATCCCAGGTCAAACCACGCCTGATAGTTTGCAGCGTTCGCAGCCACCAATTTCTTCAGCAGCAGCTCAGCCGAAGCATAGTCTTTTTTTTCTATGGCAGTTTCGGCTTGCGCGAGTTCGGGCGAGGAATCTTGTTCGGCAACTTGATGGTGCCGCACCGTCTGGCTGGTGGATGTTGCACCGGGCACACATGTAACGCATAGTATCGACACCAGCAGCCGGATTTTAACTAGCGTATTTGCTCCCATTCCGCGAAGCCCCATTGCCATTCAAGGCCTTCGCCAGAAATTGCCCCGTGTACGATTGCGGTATTTTGGCGATAGCCTCTGGAGTCCCAGTTCCGACGATATAGCCGCCGCGCTCTCCACCTTCCGGCCCCAGGTCAATGACCCAATCGGCGGTCTTGATAACTTCGAGATTATGCTCAATGACCAGAATCGAGCCACCTGCATCGATTAGACGGCGGAAGGCGGCGAGCAGTTTACTGATGTCGTCAAAGTGCAACCCAGTAGTGGGCTCGTCGAAGATATACAGAGTGTGAGAGTGGCGATGATGATCGCGAGAGCGGTTGATTTCACGGGCCGCAGGCTGCAAATGCGCCGCAAGTTTGATTCGCTGCGCTTCGCCCCCCGATAAGGTACTGGAGGATTGGCCAAGCCGCAGATATCCGAGCCCTACCTCGTCGAGCACGCGTAATTTTTCGGAGATCTTCGGAGCGGCGGCGAAGAACTGCAAGGCCTCATGCACCGTCAGGTTGAGCACTTCGTGGATGTTCTTGCCGTGATAACGCACATCCAGAGTCTGCGCCTTGTAGCGAGTACCCTTACATTCTTCGCAGATCAACTCGACATCGGCCAAGAACTGCATCTCAACCGTAACTACGCCGTCCCCCTGGCAAACTTCGCATCTGCCGCCGGGGACATTGAACGAGAAATGCCCGGCGGTGAAGCCGCGCTTTTTCGATTCCGGTAATGAAGCAAATAACTCGCGGATACCGTCGAACGCCTTAATGTAAGTCACAGGATTGGAACGTGGGGTACGGCCGATCGGCGACTGGTCGACCAAAATCACATCGTCAATGAATTCGGCGCCTTCCACATGATCCCATGCGGTGGAGACCGGCAAACTCTGGTTCGGCTTTTTAGCGGCTGCCAATGCTTCAAAAACGACGTTATGCAGTAGCGTCGATTTACCAGAGCCCGAAACTCCAGTAATCGCCACCAGCATGCGCAGTGGAATAGCCAAATCGAGGTTCTTAAGATTGTGGGCCTGAGCACCGAATATTTTGACTTGCTGTACACCGGGCTTTCGCCGAGTCCCTGGCACAGGAATCCGCAAGTCGCCGGCCAGGTAGCGGCCCGTCAGTGAACCGGCGGCTTTTTTAATCTGCTCGTAGCTGCTGGCCGCGATAAGCTTGCCACCGTTCTCGCCGGCCCCGGGTCCAAGATCGAGAATCACATCGGAGGCCCGCATCACATCGGAATCGTGTTCAACCACCAGAATTGTGTTCCCAAGGTCCCGTAGATCCTGAAGGATTTTGATCAGCCGGTGCGTGTCGCGGCTGTGCAACCCGATCGATGGCTCATCCAAAACATAAAGGGTTCCTACGAGCCGAGAGCCTAAGGACGTAGCCAACTGAATGCGCTGTGCCTCACCTCCGGACAATGTGGAAGACAAACGATCCAGGGTCAGATACTCCAGCCCAACTTCATTCAAAAACCGAAGGCGCTCCTGAATTTCTTGCAGCAACTTGTCGGCGATGCCTGCTTCTTCCACTGTCATTGGCACATTCGAGAAGAATTCAGAGGCTTGCTCAATGGTCATAGCGCAAACGTCGCAAATGTTCTTGCCGTGGATTTTGACCTGGCGAGCTTCAAGACGCAGGCGAAATCCATGGCAATCCGAGCACAAGGAATATCCGCGATAGCGGCTTAGGAAAACCCTAACGTGCAACTTATATTTCTTGCGCTCCAGATGGTTGAAGAAGCCGCGCACCCCGAAAAATCGGCCCTCGCCTTCAATGATGAGCCGCTGGTGTTCAGGATCAAGATCCGCCCATGGAACATCCTGCGGAATGCCTGTCTGGCGCGCGAAGCGCTTCAACTCGGCCGTGAGGCCGCGATATTTCGGCTTGGTCCATGGTTCAATTGCACCTTCGGCGATGGTCTTCGATTTATCTGGAATGACCAGATCCAAGTCAAAATCGATCGTGTTCCCGAACCCCTGACAACGCGGGCAAGCGCCGTAGGGGTTATTAAAGGAAAACAGGCGAGGCTCCGGCTCCTCATAGCGAATGCCGCAGTGCTTGCATTCAAAGCGTTGGGAGAATCGCAGGCGCTGCGGTGCTTGTCCCACGCCTGGTGCAGTTTCGAAAATCACCTCTCCGGACTCGCGATAGCCAATCTCAATAGCATCCACGATTCTGGACCGCGCATCGGGAGATACCACGAGGCGATCAACGAGCAGGAACACGGGTTCGGCAAAGTTGATGTCCAGCAAGGATTCCGGAGTGGAGAACTCGAAAATTTGACCTTTCTGATAAAGCCGGTTGAATCCACGGGTGCGCAGGTCCAGAAGGCGGGCTTTTAACTGATCAGAAGCGGCCGCATCAGGTTTTTTCCTGGCACGGGTGCTTTTTCTTGTGGACGCAGTGCCGGTGGGAGCTGCTTGGTTCGCTTTTTGCAGTGGAAACAGAACATTCAGCCGGACGCCGTCGCCAAGTGCGAGCACCGCGGTAGCGACTTCGTCCACGGTGTCTTTCTTAACTTCCTGCCCACATTTTATGCAATAGGTCCTCCCAACCCGCGCAAACAGCAGGCGCAAATAATCGTAAATTTCGGTGGCGGTGCCTACGGTCGAGCGTGGGTTGCGGGTACTGTTTTTCTGGCGGATCGCGACGGCTGGAGCAATGCCATCGATGACATCGGCATCCGGCTTTTCGATCCTCTCCAGAAACTGTCGCGCGTAGGCGGACAGCGATTCGACGTAGCGTCGCTGTCCCTCGGCATAAATCGTGTCAAAAGCCAACGACGATTTACCGGAACCCGATACACCGGTCACGACAGTAAGGGAGTTGTGCGGGATTTCAAGATCAATATTCTTGAGGTTGTGAACCCGCGCACCGCGAACAACTATGTTTTCCGTGGACATTAACTGAAAGGCTCGGCGCCTTCTCTGCTGTCATTTCAGGTACTACCACAAGAAAGTTTCGAGACGGAAGCCGAATCTTTTTATTATAAACGCAAGCAGCAATGAGGCTTGCTTGGTCAGGCGCAGAAGCTAATATCGTCAAGAATCAAACTCGGGGAAATTTGCAACTGCAAGAGAGAGAATGGGTAGCCCAATACGTGCCTTCTGACCTGGCCAAAGCTGTGATCCGAACCTGGCGGGCAAAGAGCGCTTTGTGTTTGCAATCAGCGTTGGCTTTCATTCAACTGCCGGATTTTTCGGATCTCTACTCTGCGAAGAAGAACAGCGTTTATAACGTTCTCTGGGTACTGGTTTTCGGTTTCGCCACTCTTAACATCCTCGGCCTCGTACTCCGCCGCTTCGATCCGCGCCGCAGCAATCTGAATTTCGGCGAGATTCTGGCTATCACTGTGACCTTTGCTTCAGTGGTGCTGTTGGGATTGGAGATGCTGAATATTTTCCATATTTTCCCGATCAAGCTGCAGCCTCGGTGACGAAGTCCTATTTGCGGTATGATTGCTCTGCATGGCAAAAGGTTCGCAAAGCTTTGAAGTGACCTGCCCGTGCTGCAGTGCAGTACTGAAGGTGGATGCAGAGTCCCAGGCTGTAATTGCCCATACGGCCGCTGTCAAACCCAAGATGTTTGGCGACATCGAGGAAGCCGCGCGCGCAATGAAAGAACAAGACAGCCGACGCGAATCGATTTTCCGCCAGTCCGTGGAGGCCCAAAAACACGCTTCCGATCTGCTGGAAAAGAAGTTTCAGGAAGCGGTTAAGAAAGCCAAAGAGACCCCCGACACCGGCAAACCGATCCGCGATTTCGATCTCGATTAAACCCGCACGGTGTCTTTCGATGCGGTACTTCTGTTGTCAATATCCTGTCACAATCTGTGGATTTCTCCTCTCTTCACCACAGGGGTGCAGCAGGTACAATCACCCATCAAGTGCTTCGAGCGCCCCTACTTCTCGGCCACCGTGGTGCCCGCGCGTCGTCCGTACCTGAGAACACGTTGGCATCATTTGATCTCGCGCTGGCCCATGGCTGTAACGGATTTGAATTCGATGTCCGTTTGGCTGCATGTGGCTGCGCAGTGGTTTGTCATGATGCGGAATTCCACGGCGTACCCGTGTCTGAGATCTACGACGCCAAGGCAGTAAATCTTCCGACCCTGCAGGATGTGCTAGCAGGTTTCTCTAATCGGGCTTTTCTCGATATCGAACTCAAAGTGCCGGGATTGTGCTCCGAGTTACTCCTGGCCTTGCGCGAAAATCCTCCCGAGCACGGTTTTGTGGTCTCGTCGTTCCTGCCGGAGGTGTTGTTTGATGTGAATACCAGAACGTCGGAGACCCCTTTAGGATTTATCTGCGATAACAAGAAACACCTGCCGCTCTGGCGGGAGCTTCCCATTCAGTACGTGATGGCGCAGCAGTCGTTGATCGATCGCGAACTGGTGCATGACGTGCATGATTCCGGCAAGTTTCTATTTGCGTGGACGGTGAATGATCAGGCTTCCATGCAGCGCTTTGCAGATTGGGAAGTTGACGGGATTATCTCTGACAAAACTGAGCTGCTGGTAAAGACGTTGTGGCCACCGCAGAAAGGCACTGCTGAGCAGCGTTAACTGCGCGTTTGTGCCAGCCTTGGCCGTTGCAGGAAAGCCTCGCATTCTGCTTCAAAAAGCTCGAGTTCCGCTGCAATTCGGCGATCATTCCAACCCACCGCCGAACCGATCCGAGAGGCAGCCGTGCGCGAACACTCGGGTGCCCAGCATGCACCCAAAGCTATGGGGACACGCCGCAACAGAACATCGCCGAGCGTCACAGCGAATTGATTCTCGAACGAATCCACGGCTTCAGCAAGGATATGCTCGGTGTGCGGACACAAGCATTCGCGTAATCTGGCGTCCAGGCGCGCCCGTCGGGCGATATCCCCGGACCGGGGCCCATGCCATTCAAATAATCCTTTCGCCGACTTGTGGTCAATTCCGCCGGCTTCGGCTATTTCAGAGATGGCGCGCTCAGCCGTGCCGTTGATTACGGTTTCTGAAATCGTTGCGAAACTCGGAATCCTCTTGGGTTTGATTCCAATCTTTTCGACACAGTCGTGCGCCGCAAGAGCGGCAGTGGTCAGTTTGCCCCCGATGAGCGAGATCATGCCCGCGGCGCCATCGGGCGCATGATCATGGACAAAATGCCGGCGGGTGATCGACGAAGCGTCAGCGTGCGAAGACCAGGGCAGTGGGCGAATGCCCGCGAAAGCATACTGGATGTCGTAATCCGAAATCTGAATCTTTGGAAACAAGTTGCGTAGCGAATACAGCAGATATTGAATCTCGGCTTCGGATACTTGAACACCAGCAGGATCGCCATCATCTGGGACCTCAGTTGTACCCACGAGAAGTTGCTCGTTCCATGGGACGACAAAGATAGGTCGGCTATCCACCCCTTCCGCGTAGAGGGCTGCGTCTGGCGCCCCAGCAAATCTCCTGAGCACGATATGCGACCCACGAACACCGCCGATTAAGCGATCACCGGTTCGAATACTGGAAGCTTGACACACTTCATCTGTCCACGGTCCCGCAGCATTGATGACCCATTTGGCTTCGACTCTGTCTTCAGACCCGTTTATCTGGTGCCGCAACAGTGCTCCGGTTACTTTTCCATGAGTTGCCGTTACCTCGAGAACCCTTGTGTAGTTGCGGGCGTGGCAACCGGCGCTCACGGCTTCGATCAGCCACTCGGCGACTAACCGCTCCGGAAACTCACATTGGGCGTCTTCAAAGTTGAAGATCGAAAATCGATGACCGGAATCCAGCAACCGCTCCAAGCGCTCTTGCTGTTTCCCAAGGTCCGAGCAACGAGTCCCGCCCAAGGAGCGGTAGAGCCACAAACCTGTACGAATAGCCAATGCGCTGCGGCGGCCATTTCCGTCCAACGCAAATAGAAACTGCAACGGATGCACGAGGTGCGGGTACTGCTTCAAAAGTCTTTGCCGCTCGCGCAGGGATTGACGAACTTGTGCAAGCTCACCGTGCTCCAAATATCTCAGACCACCATGGATCAGCCGCGTGGATCGACTGGTGGTACCGGACCCGAAATCCTTTTGCTCGACTAATAGTGTGGCCCATCCCGCCCGGGCACACTCGCGCGCAATCGCGACACCATTGATGCCGCCGCCAATTACGAGCACATCGAAGCTGTGGCCGTCGAGGCTTGGTCGTGAGTTCATCAAGCTGTTAGATGCACAGCAATACTGTCACATAGCTGTCCGCTCGAAAACGGATCCAGAGGCAACCGAAGGTAACACTAAATCCCGTGACGGTGTTCATTAGGGTTGTACCTGGCGGGTCTGACATTACCAAAGTTAGCTCCCCAAGTTCCCTTCCGTGAGTGAACATATTAGATCGCTCTAATCTGTGTGCAATTTCATGTGTACGTCGCCTGGAGGCGCAATGCGTAGACGATTATTCCTTACCTGCTGCGTGCTCGCCGGCCTGCTGTGTTGTATTCCGTTATTGGCGCAAGAAGCTTTCGAGCGGCTCTCCCCTGTCGAGGTCAGTCATCCCGCGAAGCATCTAGGCTATCCGCATGACTGGAGCTCACGGCACTTGCTGATGCCGGGAGTGTCAGCCGACGAAGCGCTAGCGGCCGCAGATCAGGATCCGCGCCATGTGTACAACCTCCTCATGCGACAAGTTGTTGTGGGACGGTCGCATTTTCCTATTCTTCCGCATCGTTTCCATCGCAGGATTGATTGGGCGGTATCTCTGGAAAATGGGTATGTGCCGCAGAACCAGTTCCCGGCAAAATACCAGTTCAATATCACAAGTGAAGATTGCAATGCTGATTACGTCGTGTTCGGCCTGACTGTAACCACGGGAACTCAGGCAAATTTGGTAGGGATTAACAATCTCTATACCTCTGCGACTCCAGCCTGCAACAGCGGAACACCTTGGGTGGCCTTTGCGTACAACACGGTCACGCAAAGTGGCGGGCAGATCAAAACGTCTCCCATATTGTCGGTAGATGGCACCAAGGTCGCTTTCGTGGAAAGCACCGCCAGTGGCTCCTATTTTCACGTTTTAGTTCTACCTAATCCAATACCGACACCTCCATCCCACTCAGGAACGGTGTTGAGCCCAGTCACTCCTACGACGTGCACGACTCCAACCACCGCAGGGTGCATGACGACTTTGGCGATCGAGACCAGTGCGACGAATTCCAATTCATCTCCGTGGCTCGATTACAACAAGGATACGGTATACGTGGGTTCTGATAATGGAATGCTGTATAAGATCACGCCGGTGTTTGGAGGCGGGACGCCGGCGCTCGTGAGTGATCCGGGCAATTGGCCGGTGACGGTCTCCACGAACAAATACAACAATGTGCTCACCGCGCCGGTGGTCGATGACACTGCTGGTCTGATTTTCCTTGGCGACGGCGAAGGCTACCTGTATTCGGTTGATCTGACGAATCCGGCCAAAACAATCGCGGCGCAACAGACAATTGGCTGGGCATATGACGGAAGCAATGATGGTAGCGGGAAACCCGGAACGGGAGTTGTCGATCCCCCGATTGTGGTGACCGATCCGGCCAATCCCACGACCGACCAGGTATTCGCATTTACCGGCTGCAGCTATGTACTAGGTATCGGAGGAGCCGTCAGCCAGCTACCGGCGAACTTCACGACCGGCGTTCCGACTACCGCTAACACCGTGGATCTTGGGTCAGCTACGGGTATCGGAAATTGCACCGGCAAAAACGTACATTCTGGAACGTTTGATAATGCCTTCTGGCTCAATGGCTCGACGTCCGGGCATATGATCGCGTGCGGATTCGTCAACAATGGAGGCACACCCGCGGATGCCCAGATGTATTTCTTCCCGTTTGCTAGCAACATCATTACAAGCACTAACTCGACGAAATTTCCAATAAATACCACGAAAGGCGAGGAATGCTCCCCGCTCACTGAGTTTTATAACGGGACCTCCGACCTTTTGTTTTTTGGTGTGGGCATGACCGGTAACGGCTATCTGGAAAGCTCGACAATCACCACATCCTTGAGTACGCCGGTTTGCACGGGTACCCCTACTACGACCTGCGTGACAGCTCCTGGTGCGCTAGGAGGAACCAGCGGAATTGTGATCGACAATCAGGTCTCCAACGGAGGCACGAACATCTACTTCTCCACACTTGCGGTTGGCTCCGTAAACGGTCAGAAGTGCAACGTGACTGGCGGTGCGGCAAATCCATACTGTGCCGTGAAATTGACGCAGTCGGCTTTGCAGTAAACGACGCGGCAATTCAATCATTGAGCACCGCAAGCTCAAGTTGCTCCAGAGCTGCCGGGTCGGCAATCACATTTACTGTCGCGATCTTGCCCGCCTTCATCGACAGGCGGAGCACTCTCGATAGCCGTCCACGCGGCGCCCACACAAGCCCGACTTCGCCATCGACGAGCATCGGCTGCACACCACGGATCGATACGTGTCGCGAAAACGCGATGGCTCCCTTTGCCCAGTTCTGCGCGCCTCGAATCTCTCTCGGCGGACCTGGCCGTGCCGCAGCGGCATCGACTCGCACCACGACGTCAGGATCGAGTACGGCCATCAGCCCCTCAAAATCGCCGGCGCGTAGAGCCGTCAAAAAAGCGTTGGCAACTTCGCGTTGCTGCGTGAGGTCAGGTCTGGAAATAGTCGGCGCCCCCTGAATGCGCCGGCGAGCCCGGGTGGCCAATTGCCTTGCCGCATCTGCCGAACGTCCCAGGATGGAAGCAATCTCGTCGAATGAGACAGCGAACACATCGTGAAGAATGAAGGCAAGCCGTTCGGCGGGAGCCAAGCGATCAAGCACCACCATCAAAGCCAAGCCTACCCTGTCGGCCATGACCGTCTCTTGCTCCGGGTCGGTTCCAGCTTGGGTATCGGGGATGCCCGGCTCTACTTCGAGGGCATCTTCTTTTCGGGAAGTCCGCGAGCGCAACATGTCCAGGCAGACCCGCGAAACTACGGTAGTCAGCCATCCACCAAGATTTCCGATTTGGCTCGCGTCGGAGCGGCTCAGCCTCAGCCAAGTCTCCTGCACCGCGTCATCGGCTTCGCTGAGGGAGCCGAGCATTCGGTAAGCTACGGCTCGCAAATGCCCCCGGTTCTCCTCGAATTGCTCCGTCAACCAACTGTGCTCTTCCATTCCGCAGTTCCTTCATCGCTCGAGGACTTGGCCTCGCTTTCTCTCCGAGATTGAGACCCACATAGTATTGACGAAGCAGATTGAAGTTTTGTGACACTAACCGGACCGAATATTCCTAAGTTCCTTACCGGATGGTTGAGTCGTCCATATGAAGCCTTAGTCTGCCATAGTTTCCGAATTCGTGAGTTGGCCGCCGGAGCTTCGGTCGGCTCCCTGCAGCTCTGCTATTTATGTGCCATGGTCACATTTCCTCATTCCCATTCGTCATCGTATTGATGAACACAACCACTTTGACGAATAAAGGAGATCGCACATGCAAGCACGAATGAAAAATCCAGCAATGGTAATTCCAGGAGCTCTGCAACCTTTGATGGCACTTGCAAAGGCCGCCGAGCAAGGGGGGGTGGAGAAGAGCATACTCGAGCTCGTTCACCTGCGGGTCAGCCAAATCAACGGCTGCAGCTTCTGCGTTGACATGTCGTTTCAACCGGGCAAGGTCGATAAGCGCCTGTTCGCAGTTTCGGCCTGGCGCGATGCACCGTACTTTACGGAGGCGGAACGAGCCGCGCTTGCCCTGAGCGAAGCTGTTACTCGGCTGAGTGACCGTGAGGATCCCGTGCCGGACGAAATCTGGGACGAAACAACCCGCCATTATGACGAGCGGGCCCTTGCGTCGATTGTTCTTTGGATCGCGATGACCAACGTCTGGAATCGTTTAAATGTCAGCACTCGCCAGATCGCTGGGAAATGGCCGCGGGCGGAGGGATCGGAGGCATGGTCTGAAAATGCGGCAGCCGCCCGCTGAGAAATTCTACCCAACGTGGGAGGCGGCGACGCCTTCCACGCTGTTTCAATTGCATTCATCGTGAGAAGCCGATTTGCATCGCGCAAGCATTGGCAAGCATCCGACATCCTGTCGAGCACCGGAGCTTCATCATGGAATTCGGAATTGCCATTCCCCAAACTTCTCCCGACCCGATTCGCGTTCACAACTTCTTGCGGCGAGCCGAACAGTTGCCTTTCGCCGCGGCGTGGTGCATCGAGCAGGTGATTGGAACCGCGCCCGTACTGGAATCTGTCACCACGTTGGCATATGCGGCTGCAGTCACGAAGCGCTTGCGTTTAGGAGTCGCCGTGTTGATCATTGCTCAACGCAATCCAATTGACTTGGCGAAGACCCTATCATCCGTTGATGTTCTCTCGAATGGCCGACTTATCGTGGGGGTGGGCCTAGGTGCCAGCACCCGGCACTACCCTGCCTATGGACTGTCGCCCGAAGGGCGAGTCACCCGGTTCCGCGAAAATCTTGAGATCATGAAGCGGCTCTGGACTGAAGATAGAGTGACGTTTCAAGGCCGATTCGCGCAGCTCGACAGTGTGCCAATGCAGCCGAAACCAGTGCAAAAACCACATCCGCCCGTTTGGTTTGGCGGGCATGCAGAGGCGGCACTGCGCCGGGCTGTGGAATTGGGCGACGGGTATATTGGCGCCGGGTCGATCCCGACATCAGTTTTCCTCGAAGACATTAAGCGACTGCCCGCCAAGTTCCCGAAAGCCAAGCGGCTTTATTTGGCACTGGGTGAAAATCTACCGCGATTGAGGGAATGGTTTGGCGCTTTTTATCACAAGCCGGAAATGGCAGACCAGGTTGCGATTTGGGGATCATCGCAACGCATCGCTGATGAAATCCGCCGGCTGAAGGATGCGGGTGTGAGCCACGTCTTGCTGAATCCGGTGTTCGACGAAGAGGAGCAAATGCAGCGCCTCGCTGAGGAAGTTCTCCCCCACGTTTAGCAGGTCGAGTTCGAGAAAGACGTTTTCGCAGGGTTACTGAATTACGCCCAACGGTCCGACCGCTGAGGTTACGCGAATCTTCTTGAGGAATCTGAACGCATATTGCGCTATATACTTCAGAAATAGAGTCCCCCATGAGTGAGCAACAACGATTCAGGATGTTTCTCATTCCCTGCAGTTGCGGAAAGACATTCGCCGTTTCAGAAGATTATGATCGCAAGGGCACCAACTGGACGCGATATCTGATCTGCCCCGGATGCGGAAAGCGACATGATCCTAAGAACCGTCTGTTACGCATCGATTATCAGCGCGAAGGTTATTGGAGAATCGGTTCTTGCTAACCCTCAGTGCGCTCAAGTCTAAGACGCCATTCAACCGACTCGTATGAAAACTCTCTTGCTATTTGCATTTTTCATTGTGACCTGTGGTCTTTGGGCACAGAACTCAGACCTCCTGCGTCATTTTGATTACGACCAAAAAGCCCCGCTAGACGTGCAGGAGATTGGGGTTGAGCGGCGAGGCGAGGTTCTAGTCCACGATATTTCCTACGCTAGTCCGAAGGGCGGGAGAGTTCCTGCGTATTTGGTTGTGCCTCGTGGCAACGGTCCATTTGCCGCTGTGGTCTGGGGGCATTGGTACATGGCAGGTTCGGCGTTCATGAATCGCAAAGAATTCCTAGACGAAGCTATCGCGCTGGCACCGGCGGGCGTGATCTCTTTGTTGCCGGACGGCCCAATCGCGCGTCCCGGACACAAAGAGGACAACTCAGACTTAAGCGAACAGCAAATTGCGGATCGCGTGCAGGCTATCGTGGATATGCGACGTGGGGCCGATCTGTTGTTGGCACGCCCGGATGTCGATTCATCTCGTCTTGCGTATGTGGGGCACAGCTACAACGCCGAGGTAGGCGCATTCCTCAGCGGCATTGATCGCCGCTTCAAGGCTTTCGTCTTAATGGCGGGTACAACATCGGATGAAATCACGCTCAAGTCCAAGGAAGTTCAGGAGTACCGGCAAAAGGTCGGCCCTGAGAAGTTCGATGCGTTCATGAGTAAGTACAGCTGGCTCGATCAGGGCAAGTACATTTCCCATGCGGCGCCTGCGGTGGTTTTCCTTCAATACGCAACTCGAGAGAGTTTTTTGACCGCCGAGCGCGATAAAGAATATGCCGCAATCGTCAGCGAGCCAAAGCGTTTCAAGCTGTATGACGCGCCTCATGCCTTGAATGCCGAAGCAAGGCGCGATCGCATCGCATTCCTGACCGATGAACTCCAGCTTAAGCCTCTTTCGGACGCGGCAATTGCCGCTATACCGGAATTAGTCCAGCCTCCCGAGCCGAATCGATAGCTCGCGATCACATGGTTCTCTTAGGCAAGCGCATGGTAAGAGTTGGCTGTTAGCATGACTGCTGACTACTCCTCTACCTCATGGCCCAGTTCTGCGATGTCGCCCTGCCGGTGCCGGTAAATTCACTATTTACTTATCGGGTATCCGAGGGCATGGAACCGCTTGTGGGTGGCCGCGTTTTAGTTCCCTTCCGGCAGCAGCGGCTTCCAGGAGTCGTTCTTAGCCTTCACGACTGTGTCCCTACGGTCAAAGCGAAAGACTTATTACAAGTGCTCGATTCCGAACCGCTGCTCGATGAGCAGTTGCTGAAGTTGGGAAAATGGATGTCGGATTACTATCTCGCCCCTTTGGGCGAAGTTTTCCGCACGATGCTCCCGCTTAGCGCGGAGTTCAAGCGCAGCATTGTTTACCACATTACGGATCAGGGGCTCGAAGCGCTGCATCTGGCGGGAATGTCAGGATCATCGGCGCGCTCGCGTAGCACGCCACAGGATCAACTAACGGAATTTGGAGTTCTGGATTACCTGGCGGTGCGCGACAGCGTACGAGCCGAGACCCTGCGGAATGCCGCCCGAGCGTCGCAATCTTTGCTGGCCAACATGGTTCGTAAGCGCTGGATTGCACGCGAAGACGCATCCAGCAGGCGCGAAGCCATGCGCCGTATCAAAGTCGCGGTACTGAAAACGGCCGAGGCCAAGGTAAATACAAATCAAAGGCAGATCATTGACGCGCTGATTGCGGCGGAAGGAAAGCTTCGCCTTGAGCAGTTCAACGCACTCGGACTTTCGCGGAGTTCGCTCCACACCCTCGTGAAACACGGGCATGTGGAAATCGTTGACGAACCTGCGGACTTCACTGTCTCGCAAGCAAAGCCACGGCAGCTGCCGTCGGGTCCTCAATTCAATGCCGCTCAACAACTGGCATTAGATAAGATTCGCGAACAGGTCGATACCAAGAGCTTTGCTGGGCTTTTGCTGCACGGCGTAACCGGATCGGGGAAAACGGCAGTGTATCTCGCCGCTATGCGCGCGGTTCTCGACGCAGGCCGCTCCGCGATTCTGCTTGTCCCTGAGATTGGCCTTACGCCTGCAGTTGCGGCAGATTTGCACCAGGCTTTTGGAGAACGTGTGGCCATTCTCCACTCCGCACTTACCGATCAGGAACGAGCGGAGCAATGGCACCGTATCAAGAGACGAGATGCACGAGTAGTGGTCGGGACGAGATCGGCGGTGTTTGCACCGGTTTCGAATCTTTCGTTGATCATCGTCGACGAAGAGCAGGATGGTTCCTATAAGCAAGAAGAAACGCCTCGTTACCACGCACGCGATGTGGCTGTAATGCGCGCCAAAATGGCCAATGCCGTGGTGGTGTTGGGCTCAGCTACGCCATCCCTGGAGTCCTATTTCAACGCAAAGAAGCATAAGTACGGTCTTTTGGAGCTGCCAGATCGGGTAGAGGAACGGCCATTGCCGGATGTCGAAATCGTCGATATGCGGCTGGAATTCCAGGAGACTGGGCAGGAACAAGTAATTTCGCGAAAGCTAGCGGAAGAAATCCGCAAAAGGTTGGAGTCGAAAGAGCAGGTCATGGTGCTGCTTAACCGGCGAGGATACTCTCCGCTCGTGCTATGTCGGGCTTGCGGCAAAACTCTGGAATGCAAAAACTGCGCGATTGCGCTCAGCCTGCACAAACGTTCTCATCGCATGGAATGCCATTATTGCGGCTTCATGGCACCCGTGCCCAGGAACTGTGCTCACTGTAGCAGCGAGTACGTGTATTTTCTCGGGACCGGATCGGAAAAGCTGGAAGAGATACTCCATGGCATGTTCCCTCAGGCGCGAGTTGCGCGGCTTGATCGCGACACGGTGCGGGGACGTGAAGACTTTGAACGCGCGCTGAACGGGCTGAATTCCGGGGAACTTGACATACTCGTCGGCACCCAGATGATTGCGAAGGGTCATGATATTCACGGCGTAACGCTGGTTGGGGTTGTCGGCGCGGATGCGGCACTGGGATTTCCGGACTTTCGCGCCGCGGAACGTACCTTTCAGCTGCTTACCCAGGTTGCCGGGCGCGCTGGCCGGGGCGATACGCCCGGTAAAGTTGTACTGCAGACCTATTTCCCGGATCACTATGCTGTTCTGTACGCCGCGCGACATGACTTTGTTGGCTTCTACGAGAAAGAACTACGCTTTCGCAGCTGGATGCGTTATCCACCATACAGCGCCCTGGCAAACGTGTTGGTGCGCAGCGACGATCTGGATAAGGTATTGAAATGGTCAGGCATCCTCGGCAAATGGTTCGAACAAACAACTCACGAAGGAATTCGAGTTCTCGGCCCAGCCGCCGCTCCCATCTTGCGGCTGAAGCGCGATTACAGGTATCACTTTGTTCTGAAATCAGCCAGCCGGGAAAAACTGAATGCAGTGCTCCGGTCGATGCTGGCTCACGCCGCCCAGCAAAAGATTCCGAGGACGCAAATTATTGTCGATGTAGACGCGATCTGGCTGATGTGAAGTTCAGAATTCAGATTGCAGAAGTCAGAATCGAAAGCTGAGAACCGCTTCGCGAGCACCAACTAGCGATTAGCCGCATTTCAGCGACAAACATCCATCAAAGATTCTTCTTCCGTAGGAACGCCTGCACAACTTGCTTTACGTCCTGATGTTGCCCCTCCACGGCATAGTTGAGCTGGCGCATGTCATCATCGGAAATCTTCCCACCGAGTTCATTCAAAACTCCACTCAACTCTGGGTGACGCTCGAGCGTATCCCGGCGAACAATGGATACGGCTTCATAGGGAGGAAAATAGTGACGATCATCGTCGAGCACGGATAGATCCAGCGCCGGAATCAACCCATCAGTCATATTTCCGGCAATGAGATCAACCTGCTTATCTTTTAAAGCGCGATCAAGCAGCCCGAGGTCCATGATACGCGGCACTTCAGCAAAGCGTAGACCGTATGTCGTCACCCAGCCTTTGTAGCCATCGGGACGCTCCATGAACTCATAGCCGAATCCTGCGCGCCATTGCGGCGAGTACGCGGCGGCCTGGGAGATTGTTTTCAGGTTCAGTCGACGCGCATCGTCTCCTCGGATCTCGATGGCGAACGTGTCGTTAAAGCCGAAGGTGGGGCCGACCGCCAGGCTGAAGCGTTTCTCGTATTCGGCCTTCACTCGGTTGTAGATCTCCTCTTTATTTCCCTGCGGTTTTTCCTTGAGCACGGCCGTGAGAGCGGTCCCGGTGTACTCGGGATAAATGTCGATGCGTCCCGACAGGATTGCCTGATGGCAAATGTACGTGCCCGCCAGATAGAAGCGCCGTTCGACGCTGAGGTGTGTCTTGTTTTCAATCTGCTGCGCAATCAATTCACCGAGCACCAGTTGTTCAGTGAAATTTTTGGATCCGACGACAATACGATTTTCGCGGGAAGGTCCACAGGAGCAAAGTAATGCGACGATAAACAACAATGCTGCAATTCTGTCGAGCATGGAATGGGGGGATCGCGTTCTACTTTGCCGGCGAAAACTCAGTCCAGGAATGCGAATCCATGTCGCGAAGCAAGTCTTTCTCCCAGAGCAGGTCGGGGTGCGCTTGCAGGTGTGACTCCGCTTTGAAATCAATGCCGCAGGCATGCCCGGCCGCACCGATGAACTCCATCTTCTCAGCCATGGCTGCGGTGGTGGCCTTGTTCTGCACAGTACCTCCGGTTCCAAACGGCGGTTGCCATCCTTTAGAACCGCGTGGCGACAGGTCTACATGTCCGCAGAGGGTCCGCTCATCAGGGTCGATTTTTTTCCTGTAGGTGTCGTAGTGGTCACTTTCGAACCTCTCCGCGGCCGCCAAGTCAATTTGGCCTTTGTTCTGCGACATCAACTGTTCCCATCGAATGTGCCGCGCATTCGCACTGAGGCTCGGGTCGTGGACATCGAAAGACGTTTCCTCGCGCGTGAGCTTATCGTTAATCGGAAAATTGGAACTGACAAAATAGCCATCTTTTTTTCGGTCCAGAGTGACATTTTTCAACCCAAGTTCCAGGCTGGCAATTTCATTGCTCTTGGTATCGGCAATCAGCCAATCATTGGCATAACCGCCGTTGTTTCCCTGTTCCATGATCCGGGCAAAATCGTCGATGGATTTTGAGTACTGCATGGCTTTGCGCGCGCGAACGAACTCAGGAATGCCTTCAGGGTCATAGCCAAAAAAGTCGTCAATGGTGGTCTCGGTAATGATAATTCCCGCGGAATTGATGCCGAAATCGTCGCCGCTGTGAATAGAGCCGGGCCCACCATCCATGATGAAACGAAACCCGTTGGTGGGAACGACGTCAAAGATTATCGTCCACCGCTCCCCGTCCAGGTATTCTGACCAGTTGTTGTGCGCAATGACAACCCGTCCGTCTTTCGTGAAGCTGCCGGTTGCGACGAAAGCGCTGCAATGCTCGCCAGCAACACCCGGACTTTCTGACTTGTTTCCCCGCTCCTTGCCGGATTGCTTGATGTAGTAGCTCCATTCGTTCGAGCCGTTCATGGCGACCACGTCCCACAAATCCAGTTTTACGCCCGCAGCATTGGCACCATCAGCAATGCCCTGCAGTTCCTCACGGTATTCAGTTTCGATGTGCGGCCACATCATGTTCTGAGCTGCTTCGCGAAAGAATTGCCAATCCTTGTTGTTATCGTGGGTAAGTTCCAGAGTCTCCGCCTTCAGCATGTCTTCGATCTCCGGCGCCAGAAGGTATCCGTGCTGAAAGCCGATCTGAGTCGGTGTGCCGACGAGGTGAACGAAAGTCCAGCCGTTGTCAGCCGGGCGTCGAAATGCACCCTTGAGCCGAGATTCCAGACTGACATCTTGAGCCGCCCGCGACTTGGCATTCGCGGCATTGGCAATTGCCGAAAGCGCAATGAGCAGCATGCAAACAGGGAAAACGGGGATTCGACGCATGGGTTCTCCGACTCGAGAAAGACCTCGGTATCGTAACAGAAGCCGAATCCCGCGTCAGGGCGGGTGTGCGAGGGCAACGCTCAGATCGAGCGCTCTAACTCTTTCACCACGTCGATGAATATCGTGAGACCCTTTTTGGCTAACTCAGTTGTAAGAACTAACGGCGGCAGGAATCGGGCTACATTGTTGTAATGCCCTCCGACCTCCGTCAATAAACCGCGCTGATGGCAGGCCGAGCGTACCGCACGCGCAGCTTCGGGGTGAGGTTCCTTTGTGCCTTTGTCTTTCACAAACTCGATTCCCAGCATTAAGCCTTTGCCTCGGACATCGCCAACAATGCGTGAATCCCTTTGCAACACTTTCAGCGAAGAAAGGATGTGTTCTCCGAGCTTCTCGGCATGTTCAGCCAGTTTTGTCGTAAGCATAAAATCAAGCGCTGCAGCTCCTCCCGCGTACGCTGCGACATTGCCACGGAAAGTTCCAATGTGCTGGGCCGCGGGCCATGTGTTCAATCTTTCCCTGTAAGCAATTCCTGAAATCGGCAGTCCGATTCCGCCGAGAGCTTTGCTCATGGTCACGATGTCGGGAACTGTGTTGGTGTGCTCGAAGGCGAACATTTTGCCGGTCCGGCAAAAACCTGACTGCACTTCGTCAGCAATCATTACGGCTTCATGTTTGTCGCAGATCTCTCGTATCTTGGGAATGAACTGCGGCGGAGGGACGATCGAGCCACCTTCGCCCTGGATTGCCTCGACGATCACAGCCGCCGGTTTCCCCACACCGGAATGGGGATCCTCGAGCACATGGTCCAAATACTGGGCGCATTCCACGCCACACTTGTCGGGCGTCTGATTAAACGGACATCGATAACAGTAGGCATACGGAACAAAGTGCACTTCCGGCGCGAGTGGAAGAAACGGTTCACGAAAATGGCGTCCGCTGGTGACCGAGAGAGCTCCGGTTGTCATGCCGTGATACGAGCCTTCAAAAGCAATGATGGGCTGCCTCTTGGTGTTGAACTTCGCCAGTTTGATCGCGGACTCAACCGCATCGGAGCCGGTGGGTCCTCCGAAGGAAACTCGATTCAATTCCTTGGGCAGCAACGCGGATAACTTTTCGATCAACTGTTTGCGGCTGGGAGTCGGAAAATCCAGCGCATGTGTCAGCTGGCCAATTTGCTTTGTGACAGCCTCCACCACTTCCGGATTGGAATGGCCAACGTTCATGACACCGGCGCCGCCGAAGAAGTCGATGTATAAATTCCCGTCCACGTCCTCGACGGTCGCACCTTTGGCCCGCTGTATGGCCATCGGCATGCCTTTGGAGTACGACACGACCGAACCTTCGTGGGCGGATTGAAAACCCAGATACTCCCGAGATTTTGGTCCCGGAGGCGGAGTCTTGATCGACGGTGCATCGGGAAATGAGAGCTTGCTGAAGTCCACGCAAATTCTCCTGTCTGAGAGATTTAATCAGAATACAAGGTCTCTCAGCGATGGAGAATCGAGCGTTTTACAGCTGGTGTTAGTTCGTTCGTGCGTCCTCTAATCCCGGATGCTTAGAAGGCTTTGAACCACAAAGCACACCAGGGAGCACGAAGGTTGTTTAAGAACTGCATCACGGTTTCACGATAATTTTTCCTGTCATCTTTGGATGCATCCGGCAAAAGAACTGAAATTCCCCTGGCTCGTCGAAACGAAACTGGAAATGCTCGTCGGTGTCCAGAGCACCAGATCGGAACTTGCCATCGCTACTGTCGATGGTGTGAGGAATGTCGTCGTGATTGATCCAAATCACGCGAGTGCCCGTTTTCACGGTCACAGCAGCCGGTACAAATGCAAAATTATCGATCTTGACTTCCACCCCTGCATCCGTTGAATTGGTGGCAGCGGCGGTGTTGTTGGTGGCCGAACCGCTTGGCTGCGATGCTGCAGATCGATCGCTAGCCATGATCCACAAGACGCAGACGGCAAGTATCAACACGCCGCTAGAAATTCGTGGCTTCTTCATCACTTCCTCGCTTATTTTGTTTGAAATGCGTTTTCGATTTCTTTCTTTGATCCAGGAGCTTTATTTCGACCCATCAAGCGGCGAATCGATGATCGCAAGATTTGTTCCGCTTACCACGTAATTAACATCGGCAATGCCGAGAACTCGTTGCAGTTGCTCCGTGGGTACTTTCATGGGTCCTGCCGACGGTGCTGTACCCGGCGCTGGCTGAGGGAATGCCGTCGACATCGCGGTATGGAAGGAAACGTTGCCTTCGATTTTCTGCATGACCTGGTGGATATGCCCGTTAAGCACAGTGACGGAGCCAAAGCGCCTGACGTAGGACAGAGCTTGCTCGCTATCGTCAGTTCCCCAGCCCCAATCGGGGTAAATTGTCCACAGCGGAATGTGTGCGAATAGAACAATGGGAGTGCTGCCAGGCCGGGCTTTCAAGTCGTCCTCCAGCCATTCCAGTTGCTCGTGACCGAGCGAGCCTAGACCCCCAGCTTTTAAGTTCGCCACGTTTACGAGGCCGACAAAGTGCACGCCTTTATGGTCGAAACTGAACCAGCCGTTTCCCTTTGTGCCTTTGCCATAACGCTGCAGGTACTGCTCGCCATTGTCGGTGAGCATGTCATGCTCACCCGGTACGAAATAAATCTGCTTGGCTGACGTCCCTCTTAGCAGCTGATCCAGCGTGTCAAACTCACTCGGCTTCGAGAGGTGGCTCAGGTCGCCGGTATGAATAATGAAATCTGGCGGATCTGTCAATGCATTGATTTTATTAATTGCAGTCTGGAGTGTGCCGGTGACATCTGGATTGGCCGCTTTGTCGAATCCGATGTGGCTGTCACTGATCTGCACGAAGCTGAAGTCCGCAGTTTTGCTTGTGCCTTTGCTGTGGGTTTTCGCGAATACATGCGAAGCTGCCATGCCCCCACTCATTGTCCAGACCAGGCCGGTACCCGCCCATGCCATGCATTTCAGGAAACCGCGCCGATCCACGCCATCGTGGCTCAAATCCGATACGGGCTGACCAGTTGCGTTCTGATTATCCATGCCGCCCTCCTCGAAACGTTCTTACAGGTCATAACTGGAGTTGTGGCTTTTTATTCCAGTGGTGAGAAGGAGTGGACGGCGCCTTGGGGGAAGTGCAGGGCAGCGAGACTATTTGGCAATCATGGGCACGGCGAGCAAGGCCGCAAACAAGCCTACTGCTTTCCAGCGGGTGAAATGCTCGTGAAGAACGAACCGGGCAAGCAAGACCGTGACGGCCGGGTAGAGGGAAGTAAGCACGACAGCGGAGTCCAGACGTCCGGTCTGGGAAGCGCGAACGAATAAAGCCGTTCCGGACACATCAAGACATCCCGCCAGAATGCCCCATCGCGCGGCCGCCCTGGTCATATCGCGGAACTTCATCTGCAGCAGCACGATGGTTCCGGTGACCGCAAGCGCACCGACTCGAGACCAAACTGCGAGCCACAAGGCCGATCCATCTTTCGCTTGCGAAATACACAAATAAAAACCCGCGAATCCAATCCCAGAAATGGCGGCGAGCCCGATTCCTTCGGCGCCACTGTCGTCTTCAGTGCGGGAAATCAGCCAAATTCCGGTGGCCGCGATCATAAATCCGGCAATGTGAACAGTGCCGGGAGCGCCTTCGTTTGCGATTCCAAAAATTGTGGGAACCGCCGCACCGAGAACAGCGGCTACTGGCGCAGTCAGCCCCATGCGGCCAGTGCTAAGTGCGCGATAGAAAAGAGCTAACGCGCCACCGCCGGAAACTCCTCCTGCGATTGCCCAGAGCATACTTCGCTCGGAGGGGATCTGCGCATGAGTTGCCGTTGACAGGACGAGCATCAACAGCAAGCCGCTTGCATGTGCAAGGGATGTCAGCAAGAACGCATTCGCACGGCGGGCGGCGTATCCGCCCAGAAAGTCGCTCGTGCCCCAGGCGAATACCGCAGCCAGACTAAAGCTGGTAGGAACGAATTGCGCAGTGACAGTCATGGCTTGTGCTTGAGCAATCGAGGTTAACACGTGCGAAGAGTTCGAAAACTCTGAATGCGGCGCAGGTTAAGAAGAAAGCGCATCCGTGCGGATAGTTTTCAGTGATGACTAAATTCTATTTCTCAGATGCCGCCGGCTCCGGTACATCGGCCGCGAGTTGTTGGAGGATTCTTTTCAGCCGATCAAGTACTTCGGACGGGCTGACGGCCTTCAGATTGAACTTGAGCATCCCATCGGGCGTGAAATGCGCTCCTGACTGCGAAGAAACGAAATGGGCGAGCTTGCCGGGATCGATGACCGCATTTTGCCGAAATTTGATGGTAATCACCTCGCGTTTGCGTTCAATTGCGGTGACGCCCACTCGTGAAGCCAGCAGTTTAAGCGTGGCGTATTCCAGTAGGTTCCGCACGGCTGAAGGAGGGTCGCCGTAGCGGTCTTCCAGTTCACTGGCTACATCGCTGAGTTGGGTCTCTGTCTCGACTCCGGCAATGCGCTTATACATGCGGAGGCGTTGATTCTCTTCTTTGATGTAGTCCGATGGGATGCGAATATTAAGCCCCAAGTTGAGCTGAGTTTCGGTTTCGTCGGCGGCCACTTCGCCTTTCATTTCGCGTACTGCCCGGTCAAGCATCTGGGTGTAAAGCTCGAAGCCAACCGCTTCGATGTGGCCGCTCTGTTCACCGCCCAGCAGATTGCCGGCGCCGCGCAACTCCAAATCGAGAGCTGCGATTTTGAAACCTGCTCCGAGATCGGAGAATTCTTTGAGTGCTGCTAAACGGCGGCGAGCGATTGGGGTCAATTCCACATCTGCAGGAATGAGCAAGTACGCATACGCTCGTCGATTGGAGCGGCCTACACGCCCACGCAACTGGTAGAGCTCAGAAAGTCCGAAGCGATCCGCACGATTGATGACGATCGTGTTACAGAGGGGGATATCAAGTCCGTTCTCGATGATCGTGGTGGCAACCAGAATATCGGCTTCGTGATGCATAAATTTCAGCATCACTTTTTCGAGTTCGCCTTCGGACATCTGACCGTGGCCAACAATGATGCGGGCGCGCGGAACTAATTCCTGCAGCTTGGCCGCAATTTCCCAGATACTTTCCACCCGGTTGTGAACAAAATAGACTTGCCCTCCTCGATCGAGTTCCTGCTGCAAAGCGGATTGGATCAGCTTTTCATCCCAGCTTGCGACGATGGTCTGAATTGCCATGCGGTCTTTGGGCGGCGTCTCGATGACGCTCATATCGCGGAGCCCAACGAGAGACATGTGCAACGTCCGGGGAATCGGCGTCGCCGACATTGTCAGAACGTCGACTTTTTTGCGCATCTGTTTCAGCCGCTCTTTATGCCGTACCCCGAATCGCTGCTCCTCGTCGACGACTAGAAGACCGAGATCAGCAAATTTAATGTCTTTGGACAACAGCCGATGCGTGCCGATCAGGATGTCAATTTTGCCTGCTTCGACTTTTTGCAGAATCTCTTTTTGCTGCCGCGCACTGCGGAACCGGCTGATCATTTCAATGCTGACGGGAAACGCGGCAAAACGCTGCTTGAAGGTTTCGAAATGCTGAAAAGCGAGCACCGTCGTGGGCGCAAGTACGGCAACCTGCTTGTTGTCATTTACTGCTTTGAATGCGGCGCGCATCGCAATTTCGGTCTTGCCATAGCCGACATCTCCGCACAACAGGCGATCCATGGGCTGTGAGGATTCCATGTCTCTTTTGACATCGACAATCGCAAGCTCCTGATCTTCGGTCTCGCTGTATTCGAAAGCGTCCTCGAATTCGCGTATCCATTGGTTATCGGTGGCAAAGGCGTGTCCCTCAGCGGCTTTGCGCTGCGCGTAAAGTTTCAGGAGTTCGTCGGCCATGTCCTTCATGGCTTTGCGCACCCGAGCTTTGGTTTTGGCCCAGGCCGACGTCCCGAGGTGATTGAGCGCGGGTTTCACTCCCTCCGACGAACGATATTTTTGAACAAGATCGAGACGCGTCAGCGGAACGTACAAGCGGGCTCCATCGGCATATTCCAGCAGCATGAATTCCGCATTACCGTCGCCCCGGTTGATCTCTTTCAAGCCTTGATATTGGCCGATACCGTGTTCGACGTGAACAACGTAATCGCCGACCTGCAGATCGCGGAAATCAGAAAGAAATGCCGAAGTTTTGGATTTTGATTTTTGTGGGCGGGAGATGACCGCCTCGGATTCATCGAACAGATCGCGAGCCCCGAAAACTGTTAAATGGGCGTCCGGCAGTACCACCCCATCGGGCACATAGGCTTTCGCCAGCGTGGTGGTAAGAATTTCCCCTGCAAAATACGCCGTCTCGTCCGCATAGCTTTCGCCTCCTCGAGTGCGACTGCCAAGGCGGAACGAAAGGCTGTTTTCACTGAACAAATCCGCCAAACGCTCGATCTCCCCGATATTCGGAACTGCGATGAGTACCCGATTCTGCGCACTGATCCGGTTTTTCACCTCCTCCAGCAGAGCAGTGACTGATCCGTGAAACCGCTGTGCCGGCTGTGAATGGAAGCTCACCGCTTCGGCCTCGCCCGCACGAGTGACTTCAAGGTGTTCGAGATCGGCTCCGGGCAAGAACTTCAGCTTGTGCCACCAATCGTCGGGAGCAAGATACAGATCAGTGGGACGAGCCAGATTTCCTATGCCACTACGCTCGTGGGCATCCTCAATACGCGACCAGACCTGTTCGAACTCATTTCTGATGAGCTCCGGTTCGTCAGCCAAAATTGCCGCGTTTGGGATCAAGTCAAAAACGGTGCGATCGGCTCCCGCAACCGGCGCATAAAACTCCCATCCCGGGAAGACCGTCAACCCAGTTGAGCGAACCGCTTGCTCCACCACTTCCTCGTTGCCTGTGATGCGCTTGCCCGAGAGCCGGGCGTGAATCGCGCCGAGCAATTCTTCGCTGACCGGAGTTTCCGTGAGCGGCAAGAGCAGCGCTTCCTCCACCGGACTGGAAGAACGCTGAGTCGAGGGATCAAACTTGCGGATCGATTCAACCTCATCACCGAAAAATTCAACGCGCAGCGGGCGATCGGACTCTGGAGGGTAGACGTCCAGAATGCCACCACGAAGTGCGTATTCTCCTGGCATCTCGACGACATCAGTTGCGATGTATCCAATCGTGTTGAGGTGCTGCAAGAGAGGATCGATATCGATGGTTTCACCACGACGAACCGTCCGTGCCAGGCCGGCGTAGTATTCCGGTGAACGTAACCGCAGCGCAGTTGACGCAATCGGCGCAATGACGAGCGATACGGCTCCGGTCGCGATTTTCCAAAGTGCAACGGCCCGTTCTTCCTGAATTTCCGGGTGTGGCGACAGGTTCTGGAAAGGCAATACATCACGAGTCGGGAGAGCCACGATTGAACCCGTGTCATTGCCACCGGTCAGTTCTTGAAACGCTTGCAGTATCGGAACCAGATCTTCAGCGGTGCGGTTATCTGGCACGATGAGGATTAACGGCCTAGACGCGGCTCGTTGCAACAAAACGAGCAGCAGAGCCTTAGCAGTAGGGGTGAGCCCGGAAACACGAATTCGCCCCGTGCCCTCTTTCAGGTGGGAGGCTACACGCGAGAAAGCAGACAACTTTTCAACGTCCGCAAACAGATCGCGGACGAAGGGAAGGACCATTGCATTCCGATTCTAACAGGATCGACGGGCGATCGAATGCGAACAGAATTCAGCGGCTACTAACGGACCTCCGGAGGGAAACTGTCGGAGGGTGAAATCAGGAGTTCTTCTTCTCCTGCGAATTGGATGCGACGTTCTCAGGTTCTTTCATACCCTCTTTGAACGCACGGATCCCATCGCCTAATCCTTTTCCGAGTTCCGGCAGCTTCTTGGGTCCGAAGACCAACAACGCGATGAATGCGATCACCAGTAAATGTACCGGTTGAAATAGACCCTCACCCATAACAACCTCCTTGTTACTATCAGAGCAAATCTCTTCACGTCCAGCTTAGCGGCTCAGGAGGGCCGGGGTAGGCGCATTGTCACTTGATCGTGTGACTTTCATCACAGAGGCGACGCCAACTCGGGGTATGAACATGCGGGACGCGGTGAGCGACGTGCGGGGGAAAACCACAGTTTTGGAAGGATATACTGGCGCGCCCGAAGGGACTCGAACCCCTAACCTACGGCTCCGGAGGCCGGCGCTCTATCCAATTGAGCTACGGGCGCGCGCCAATCTTTTCAGTTTACATGCAGCGTTTTGGAACCATCAACGCTGGATCAGTACCGGCCTCTGCCCCCGCCTCTGCCGCCGCGGCCACCGCCGCCTCCACCAGCGCGCTCAGCTTTTGGTCGTGCTTCATTCACGTTGAGTGTTCGTCCCGCGAGTTGTGTTCCGTTGAGCGCAGCAATGGCTTTCTCGCCCTCTTCACCATTGGTCATTTCCACGAAGCCGAATCCGCGCGAGCGCCCTGTGTCCCGGTCGGTTAGAATTGTTACTCGATCTACCGTTCCGTAGGTTGCGAAGAGGTTTCGCAACTCGTCTTCCGAGACGTTGAAGTCCAGATTCCCTACGAAGATGTTTTTCACGAACTTGCCTCTGCTTGAGCTATTTGAGTGTGCGGCTTCGGCGCCGACAGAAGAGGCTGGTTGGCCAAAGGGCCAAAGTTAACGAACAGTCAAACGCGGGGGAAGTATAGCAAATCCAATACAAAATGAGATGTAATTTCCATCACACGATGTGCACGACCGCTCACTTCAAGTTCAATCCTTGAATCGTCTGTTGAAGCACGTGTGCCGATGTCCGCAGCATATCGACCTCGATTGAGTCTAACTCAAGACGCAGCAGTTGCTCGACACCGCCTCGATCAATTACCGTCGGAAGGCTTAAGCAGACGTCGCTCAGTTCATAGTAGTTATCGATGAGACTTGAGACCGAGAGCACTGTCTTCTGGTTGCGCAGAATAGCTTGCGTGATGCGCATCAGGCCGGCAGCGACTGCGAAGTAGGTCGCCCCCTTTCGTTCAATGATCTGGTAAGCGGCGTCGCGAGTTTGAAGAAAAATGTCTTCCATCAGTTTGTGATCGTATGTGACTCCTTGAGCCTGATGAAACTCGGGCAATCGCATACCCGCGATGTTCGCCAGGGACCAGACCGGCACCTCGCTGTCTCCGTGCTCGCCAATGATATAGGCGTGAATGCTGCGGGCATCTACGCCGAAATACTGGCTCAGCAGATATCGGAAGCGTGCGGTGTCGAGGATCGTTCCCGAGCCGATCACATGTTTAGCTGGCAAACCAGACAGCTTCCACGCCGCGTAAGTAAGGACATCGACAGGATTGGTCGCGATCAGGAGAATTCCGGCGGGATTGTTTTGGGCGACTTGCGGAACGATGGAGCGCCAAATGGTCGCATTCTTTTTGATGAGGTCAAGGCGCGATTCTCCAGGGGCCTGCGGGGCTCCAGCCGTCAGCACGGTAACAATCGCTCCCGCGCAATCACGATAATCACCCGGCCAAACGTTCGTGGGATGAGTGAAAGGCACGGCATGCGTAAGATCCATAGCTTCGCCTTCTGCTTTTGCGCGGTTGGCATCGATCAGCACGATTTCTGCGGCCAGGCCGCTCAATAGCAGCGCATATGCAAACGTGGAACCTACGTTACCCATCCCTACAATCGCCACACGGATGGGCTTGGTGTTGGATTCAAAAGTCATGTCTGATTCACTGTGACCGGAGCAGGTTGATCCCACCAACTGGACGAACTTTATCACGGGTTCGGAGAGAATGTTCGAATGACGACGCGCGGGAAAGGGTCATTTGATTGCGCAGGCATTTATGTTCGTCGCTGCTGGCGTAAGGCATCGATTGTATGAAATCACCGAGGAATTCGTTGTGGTGGTTTTCGCGTCACCGGAGGCCATAACCTAGTTCAACCACTGTTAGAACATTAGAACGCTTAAACTGTTCTTATGGACTCTGAAGATATTTTAAAGCTGCCGCCGCCTCCGGCCGACGCTCGCGTTGCCTATGGAACGGATCCCAATCAGTTCGGCGAAATTCGCTTGCCAAAAACCAAGCCTCCCTTCCCGATTGTAATGAACATTCACGGTGGCTTCTGGCGCGCTGCGTATGATCTCAAGCATGCTGGACATTTATGCGGTGCTTTGACCGCCCAAGGACTTGCCACATGGAATGTCGAATATCGCCGCGTCGGCGATCCGGGTGGCGGATGGCCTGGAACATTCGAAGATGTACGGAATGCCTACCGTTTTATCGCGCAACTCTCAAAGCGTTATAGCCTTGATGCGACTAAGCTCCTGGTTACGGGACATTCCGCCGGAGGGCAACTGGCTCTCTGCCTCGCCGCGCACGAACCGTCGCTTAAGCGGGTCATTTCGCTGGCGGGTGTGGTTGATTTGCAGCAGGCCTGGGACCTGCATCTGGGCAATGATGCCGTGGTCGCTTTCCTCGGAGGCAGGCCAGGCGAGGCACACGACCACTATCGAGAGGCGGACCCAATGCAGCTCACTTTACCCCACACGACGACACAATGGCTCATCCATGGTGCTACGGATGACGTAGTCCCCTCTGTGCTCAGCCGCAACTATACGGAACAAAAGAAACGGCGTGGCGAGGACGTGCATTATCTCGAGATTTCGACGGCGGGCCACTTCGATTTGATTGACCCGCGGTCGCGTGCCTGGCCGCGTGTTGAGAATACGGTGTTGCACGAATTGGGCACGTAGCCGTTCAACTGGCGAATCGCGTATGACTTCAGTAATCTTCTGTGCACCTTACGCGAAGAACATAATCGAGGTATGGAGCGGCGGAAGGCGAAACGTACCAAGGTAGTGTTGCCGGTTAAAGTATCTGCATCCGGAGCGTCACAGCTTGCACACACGTGCGACCTCACCTACAGCGGCGCCCGGATCGGGGGTCTGCACACTGAACTCAAGAAGGGCGAAATTGTCTCGCTGCAACGCGGTCCTAAGAAAGCTAATTTCAAGGTAGTTTGGGTCCAGCAGTTGGGTCCCAATGAGATCCAAGTGGGCTTGGACGCTATGCAGCGGCAGAGTAACTTGTTTTGGGGAGTCGAACTCCCTGACCAGAGCCGAGAAACTAAGAGCGATAGTGATACCTTGACGGGCTCTGTGAGTAAGAAGTCTTGAGTAGAAACTCCCTTAGACCTTTCCTTTAGAAACAATCTGCATGTGATTTTTCATAAAGTTGTTGAGTGATGGTATACTTGTGGCGAAAAGGCGCCTGCCTTCGTCTGCCATTGCGTGGTGAAGCGAGCCAGAAAGATCAACGACCAGATACTGCTGTGGGGTGAGTAGCTGCATCTCAAAAGTGGCAGATGTTTCGATCCTCCTCGATGTTCAACGACAAGGTCAGGTGAGTATGAGTGCCGGGTTCCCGTTGGATGCTTCTTCTTTTGAGAAATTACTAGCCGCCGCTTGGGTCCTGCAGTGCGAACAGGATGAGAAAACCAACACCAGGGATCGCCTGGATGCGAGCCACTTGCTTCTGGATCGTACCGTCGCGTCGGCGAGCGAGGCAGTGAACTGCCATGAACATGAGGCCTACCCTGCGCTAAAAGACGCACTCGCACCGGAAACATCGCCGCGAACCCAGGTTGATGCGCCAGTTGCGATGCTCGAGAGATCCGAAGATCCCTCAAGTTCGAGCGCGGCCGAGCCCCTGCCCGTTGAGGTGACCTCGGCTCGACATCCCGCCGTAATCACGGCTCTGCACGTTATGGCGACTGCAGCGGAAGACCAAGCGATGGCTGAGATTGGCCGCTGGTTTTCTGCTGTTTTGGTAGCCATCCAGTCGCGCACTCACCGGTTCCAAAGCAAAACGGTGAGGCTCGTCGTTTCCAGCAGATCGTTGCGCCTGGCCAGAGTTTCCGTCGCTCCTATTTTGTTGTTGTTTGTCATGTTCGCGTTCTCGCTGTCGCAAGTCTGGAAGCAGAAAGCTGCACAGGCAAGTCAAAGAGCAGAGCTTCAAAGTTTGCCATCCGCTGCGGCAGATTCCCTGCAGGTGCATGAAACGCGCTTTGCAGAATCGTTGATGCTGCACGAGGACGAGATCAGAAACCAGGAACTGACAAATCAACGCTCATCGACGCATTTGCACATCACGGACTCGTCAACCGCTTCAGCCGTCGAAGCACTCAGCCCCTATGAAGTTGCAGGCTTGCGGCGACAAGCTGAGTATGGTGACCAGTCCGCCGCACTTGCCCTGGGCATGGCTTACGAGACCGGGCATTCGGTTCGCCAAAGCTGCACGAAAGCCGCCGAGTGGATCGCATTCGCAGCCGCAAACGATAATCCCGCTGCAGAATACAACCTCGGATTGCGCTACTTCCAAGGCGACGGACTTCCGCAAGATCCAACCGAAGGGGCAAAATGGCTCGCGAAGGCAATGGCAGCCGGCTATCCCAAAGTATTGACAGCCGAGAAACATCCTGCAGACTGACTTCTGAAGGATGCTGCCCCAGTTCGCTTACCTACGCAACTTTCCGAAGCACCAAGGCAGAGTTTTTTGATCCGAATGCGATGCAGTTGCAGATAGCATGCTCGATGGCTTTTTTCCGTCCCGGCTGAGGAACGTAATCGAGATCGCACTCAGGGTCAGCCGTTTGTAGATTGATGGTGGGCGGAAGTTGGCCGGTTTGCATTGCGATAATCGTAGCTGCGACACCGGCTGCGCCGCAGGCACCTTGCGGATGCCCGATCTGCGATTTCAAAGCGGACATAGGTACATCTTTCGCATGTTCTCCGAGGGCCAATTTCAAAGCTCGGGTTTCGATACGATCGTTCAATTGCGTGGAAGTACCGTGAAGGTTGACGTAGTGCACATCGGCTGGGCGGATTCCTGACTCCTTCATCGCCAGACCAATGGCACGTGCTGGCTCCTCCCCGCATTCCTGCAGCCGCACGCGATGGAATGCTTCGCATGTGGATCCGTAGCCGCAGATCTCGGCAAGGATGCTGGCACCTCTGGCACGGGCATGCTCATAGTCCTCCACCACCAACATCCATGCACCCTCGGCTAAGACGAATCCGTCGCGATCAATCGAGAAGGGCCGGGATGCGCGTTCCGGATCCTGATTCCAAGAATCAGTGAGGATCTTCATGAGAATGAATCCCTTCACAATCCCTAAAGAAATAGGGGCATCGGCGCCTCCGCTGAGTACCATGTCGAGCCGTCCAGATTGAATTTGACGCAAAGAGTATCCAAGTGCGTCTGTGGACGAGGTGCAACCGGTCGTAATTACATGGCTTGACCCTCGAAGGCCGAACCGGACACTGAGTTCGCTGGAGAGTGTTCCCATGACTCCGGTCGGGACGCAAAACAGGCTCATCTGCTTGAATTGCTGGTGAAAAAAGAGACGATACTGTTCTTCGGTGAATTCCTGGGATCCACCGCCTGAACCGAGAATCACGCCAAAACGCCGTTTCTCTTCGAGAGAAAGCGAGGCCGGCTTAATGCCTGCATCAGACAATGCCTCGGTTGCGGCTGCGAACGCAAGTGGCAGAACCCGTGAAACATGCTTGCGCTCGCGCTTTTCCACCCACGCCAGTTCGTCGAAGTCACACACCTCGCCGGCAATCTGGACAGAAATTTCCGAAGCATCAAAGTGCGAGATTCGGCGTACCCCACTCCGTCCTTCCAAAATGGCGGAGGTGAAGGCCTGATTGCCGTTGCCGTTCGGACTAACGACTCCCATCCCCGTGATGACAACTCGCCGTTTCACATGAAGCTCCCATTCAGCAGTGTAGCAAGCATATGAGCATAATTCTCCGAATGCTTCTACCCAGAGCTGGCAACGATAGTTCTCGATCTCGCAAGTTTGTTGGTTTTACTCGAATGCCCCGATTGCACCCTCACATCTCCCGCTAATCCACGCAATCGCCTTGTCACACGCATGGCAGTCAGTTGTCACTGACGTCAGGTGGGAAGAAGTGTAGCGTTTGGGCGTCTCCAAATGGCTCGGTATCCTGTGCCCCCTATGGGCACCCACCGAGTATCACTCCTGGTCGAACCTAACCAAAAAATGCGAGGAGGATTCCCCCATGTATGCACGCATTGTGGAATTTGTTCCCAGAGCTGAGAAAAAGGACGAGTTCATTCACGTCATGAAAAACGAGGTTCTACCGATCCTGAAGAAACAGGTCGGCTTCCTCGACATCCTTCCTCTGTTTCCGGAAATGAAGAACGAGAAAGTTGTACACATCACTCTATGGATGGAGAAGCGCGACGCAGAGCGCTACGAGAAGGAGGTTTTCGCAAGAGTCGAGGACATCCTGCGTCCTCTTCTCAACACTCCGATCACGTGGAGGCTGTACCAGGTCGAGACCACGCTATGTGAGCACTTCGTGAATGCCCTGGCGGCATAGTTGAGACAGACGAAGTGCCAGGCCGGAGCAGCAAACCCTGCTCCGGCTTTTTATGGCGCCAGTGCGAGGAGCGCGTCGATTCCTACAGGCGGTGTGACGTTGGGATCGCAAACCCGCTTTATGTCTTCCCCTCGCGTAAGGGAGGGATGGCGATCAGGATTCGGCAGCCGCCCTGTTACTTATCGGCAAGAAACGCCGCTTCCTTAAAAATGCGAAGAAACATAGGCCGGGTAAGTTTACCCGTCTGCGTGTTCTGGTTCGAGGGATGATACGAAGCAAGTAGAATTTTTCTATCCGACATTGTGTACTTGGCCCCGTGTTCAAACAGGTAAGGCTGCTTGGTTGTGATGAGACTACGACGCTTGAGGTAATTCAGATACGCGTCGAAAGCGATCCTGCCCAGCGCAACGATGACCTTCAAATTTGCGAGTCCTTCCAGTTCACGATCCAAGTAGGACGAACAATTTGCCAACTCTTGCGGCAGTGGCTTGTTGTCGGGCGGGGCGCAACGGACTGCGGCCGTGATGAATAGGTCATTCAGTTCGAGTCCATCACCACAGTGGGTAGCGTTCGGCTGATTCGCGAAGCCGGCCTCATAGAGCACCGGATACATGAATTTGCCTGAGGCGTCTCCGGTAAACGGGCGGCCAGTGCGGTTGGAGCCGTGAGCGCCGGGAGCGAGACCAAGTACGAGGACGCGAGCATTTGGATCACCGAAGCCGGGTACTGGCTTGCCCCAGTATTCGCAATCAAGGTAGGCACGGCGTTTCTCGCGTGCGATGCGCTCGCGATATTCGACGAGGCGCGGGCAACGGGTACAAGTGGTGACTTCGGCGTTAAGGCGAGAAAGCCAAACGGGTGTGTTGTTGTTCGTTCGTTGTCTCGCTTCGATCAGCAGAACTGCGGCGCCGTCCTTTGTTGTTCCGAGCCGCCCATTGAGAACGCCTGGGGTGCGAATGATTTGGTCTGAGGGCATAGGAAAACGGATTATATGGCTAGAGTAACAAAAGCAGGTTTCTCGACTGCGCGTCCGATTCGCAAGCGAAGCGGACTGCCGCTCGAAATGCCAGGGCTGTACTTCCCCTTTTGGCGAACGCCCAAGTACGGACCGCCAACGACAGCTTCTTCTGTTTGACGCTCATCTCCTTCTATCTTTAAACTCAAGAATGCAATCGTTGAAAGGCAATTGTGAGCCCCACAGAAACCAGTGCCAGCACCAAACGCGAAATCCAGGTTGAAATTCCGGCAGAGGAAGTCAGCCGCGAGACCGACACCCTCATTCAAAAATACCAAAAGCTAGCGCGCTTGCCAGGATTCCGTCGCGGCCACGTGCCTCCGTCGATCATCCGCCAGCGGTTCGGCGAGGATATTAAGACGGAGGTGGTGGATGCCCTGGTTCCGCGCTATTTCCGGCGAGAAGCTGACAAGCAGGGACTCATTCCTGTTTCCCAGCCCAGGGTCACTGATTTGCATATCCAAGAGGGCGAACCCCTGCGCTTCAAGGCAAGTTTTGATGTGCTGCCCGAAATCAAGGTTGAAGGATATAAGGAGCTACGAGCCGAGAAACCTGAAATCGTCGTGACCAATGAAGAAGTTGAAGAGTCGCTGAAAAATCTGCAGGAGCAGCACGCGACGTTTACGACGGTCGAAGGCAGCACGTTATCTGAGGGGGATTTTGCGCAAGTTTCCCTCGACGGCACACCTAAGGACGGCGAAGGTAAGCCGGTCCACATGGATGAAATTCTGGTGGAGATTGGCGGCAAGAACACCATGCCGGAATTCACGGAGCATTTGCGCGGAGCTTCGGCTGGAGACGAGCGAACCTTCGATGTGGTGTATCCCGAGGACTTTTCGGACAAGCGGCTGGCGGGAAAAACCCTTGCTTACGCGGTCAAGGTACACGCGATCAAGCAGAAGAACCTGCCGGAACTGAATGAAGAATTCGCCAAGCAGCTGGGGGAATTTGCCAACCTCGAGGACGTGCGAAAGCGAATCCGGGAAGGAATGGAAGGCGACCGCAAACGCGAAGCCGAGCGCGAAGCCAAAGACAAGCTCATTGGCGAACTGATTCGACGGAACGATTTTGAGGTGCCCGAGGGATTAGTTGACCGTCAGATCGACCTGCGCCTGGAGCGGGGATTGCGAGCGCTGGCCGCCCAGGGCATGAAGACAGAAGACATCAAGAAAATGGATTTCAACCGGCTCCGGGCAGGCCAAAAAGACCAAGCGGTGCAGGAAGTAAAGGCTTCATTATTGCTGGATAAGGTCGCGGAGGTTGAGAATATTCAGGTCAGCGATGCGGAGATCGATGGTGAAGTCGAGATGCTGGCAAAGCAATCAAAACAGGCGCCGGAAGCCATCCGTGCTCGATTGACACGTGATGGAGCGCTGGATAGAATCCGAAATAGAATCCGCAACGATAAGACCCTCGATTTTCTGTATCATCAGACGTAGTTGGCCGCTTCCGATCCCATGCAAACCGAGTTGGTGGGGCCGGAGTGTGAGGCGGGGAAGGAGCACACATGCTGGTACCGATGGTCATTGAGCAGACCGGGCGCGGGGAACGAGCCTATGACATCTATTCCCGGTTGTTGCGGGACAACATCATTTTTATCGGCACGCCCATTGACGACAATATCGCCAACCTGGTGATCGCCCAGATGCTGTTTCTGGCGCAGGAGGATCCGGAGAAAGATATTCAGCTTTACATCAATTCACCCGGCGGTTCGATTACCGCGGGCATGGCAATCTACGACACGATGCAGTATGTGAAGAATGACGTGACGACCATATGCATTGGTCAAGCCGCCAGCATGGCGGCCTTGTTACTTTCGGCAGGGGAGGCAAAGAAACGATTGGCCCTACCCAATTCCCGCATTTTGATTCACCAACCCTCGATGGGAGGCCTCTCCGGGCAGGCTACCGACATTGACATTCATGCCCGGGAAATCCTGCGGATGCGCGAAATTACGAACCAGTTACTTGCGAAACATAGCGGACAGAAGCTGGATAAGGTAGAAAAGGATGTAGAGCGGGACTTCATCATGAACGCTCAACAGGCTAAGGAATACGGAATCATCGACGATATCATATACAAGACGAGAGAAAAGGTATGATCGGCGTTTCGCCGATCAGCATGGGATGTCTCGGCGCCAACGATCTCTCCCGCACCCTCCGGGGGCCAAAGATGTCGCAGCCGGGAGGTAAGGCCAAAGAAGGAGAAAAGCCGAGTGAAAAACCGAAGTGGGACTGAAGAGATTTTACGCTGCTCGTTCTGCCATAAGTCGCAGGACGCGGTGGCCAAGCTGATCTCGTCGCCCAGCGACTACCCGCGAGCCTACATCTGCGACGAATGTGTAGCGGTCTGCAACTCGATTTTGGAAGATGATCGCGCCGCTACTCCTCCTGCGAGTACTCCAAATACGCTTCCGAAACCGCAAGAAGTGAAGACGTTCCTAGACGAGTACGTAATCGGGCAGGAGCAGACCAAAAAGAAGCTTGCGGTCGCAGTTTACAACCATTACAAGCGAATCTACATGAACCGTCAGCGCACCAGCGACGGCATCGAACTGACCAAGTCCAACATCATGTTGATCGGCCCGACGGGTACCGGTAAGACACTGCTGGCGCAGACTCTCGCCCGCATGTTGGATGTACCCTTCGCGATCGTGGACGCCACGACGCTAACCGAAGCCGGCTATGTCGGAGAAGACGTCGAGAACATTATTCTCAAGCTGCTGCAAGCCGCTGATGGCGATGTGGGTAGGGCGCAAACTGGCATCATCTACATTGACGAGGTCGATAAAATCGGGCGAAAGGACGAGAACCCTTCTATCACGCGCGATGTTTCGGGAGAAGGTGTCCAGCAAGCACTGCTGAAGATTCTGGAAGGGACCATCGCCAACGTTCCCCCTCAGGGCGGGCGTAAGCACCCGCATCAGGAATTCACACCCGTAGATACAACCAACATTCTGTTTATCTGTGGCGGAGCGTTCGTCGGATTAGAGAAGATCATCGGACGGCGGGCGGGAAAAAAGTCCCTAGGATTCAAGGCTGGCGAAGAGACGGAAACTGAAGGTGCGCCTCAAGCCAAGCGAAATTTTGAGCTGCTTAGCGACGTGCAACCTGAGGATCTCATCAAATTCGGGTTGATCCCCGAGTTTGTTGGCCGTTTGCCGGTCGTCGGAGTGCTGGAAGACTTGGACGAGTTCGCCTTGATTGAGATCCTGACCCGGCCCAAGAACGCTATCGTGAAGCAATATCAGCGTTTATTCGAATTCGAGAATGTACGGCTGAAGTTTAGTGAAGAGGCGCTGCGTGCGGTGTCACGGCAGGCGATGGCCCGTAAGGTGGGGGCGCGCGGCCTGCGGATGATCCTTGAAGAATTGATGCTCGAATTGATGTATAACCTTCCCAGCCAGAAGAAAGTTAAGGAATTTGAAGTTACGCGAGAAATGGTTGAAAAACGCAGTGCTTCTCTGGCTATGATGGAAAAGGCAGGATAGCTTTCAGCCATCGGCTATCGGTTTCAATGCCTGAATTCAGACCGACGGCTGATGGCTTTCTGGAGACCCAGTGACTGTATCCAAAGAAAAATTTGAAACCCGGAAGTTGCCCATGATGCCGATCCGGGACGTGGTCATTTTTCCTTACATGATGACTCCGTTCGTGGTGGGTCGGGAATCGAGTGTGCGCGCATTGGAAGAAGCTCTGGCAGCCGACAAGAAGATCTTTCTTGCGACGCAGCACGATGCGGGAGTTGACGAACCCAAGCCTAACGAGATTTATCAGGTCGGCACCGTCGTCAACATCGTGCAGAGCCTGAAACTTCCTGACGGCAACATCAAGGTTCTGGTGGAAGGCATCGAACGCGGCAAGATCCTGCAGGTTACTGAGACCGAAGGCTTCATGCAGGCCAGCATCCGGCTAGCTCGCTACACAACCGAAACGAATCCGCAGTTAGAAGCCGGGATGCCGCGAGTCACGTCACTGTTTGAGCAATACGTCAAACTGTGCCAGTCGCTCAACTACGAGACAATGATTGCCGCAGTCCGCATGGAGGACCCGGCCAAACTTACTGACACGATTGCCGCCAATCTGCAGCTCTCGATCGAAGAAAAACAGGAACTCTTGGAGATTTTCGATCCGGTGGAGCGATTGACGAGAATTGGCGACGTTCTGGATATCGAGATCGAGAAATTGAACATGGATCGCACCATCCAGTCGCGAGTCAAGCGGCAGATGGAGCGGGCACAGAAGGAGTATTACCTTAACGAGAAGATCAAAGCAATCCAGAAGGAACTCGGCCGGGGTGAAAAGAGTGAGTTCGACGAACTCAAAAAGAAGATTGAGTCTTCGGGCATGCCCAATGAAGTTCGGGAAAAGGCCATTCAAGAGCTGAAGAAGCTCGAGGCTATGCCTCCGATGTCAGCAGAATCCACCGTCTCAAGGAATTATCTTGACTGGCTATTGGCAGTGCCGTGGAAAAAGCGCTCCAAAGAGATTCGTAATCTCACCCGCGCTGAGAAAGTTCTGAACGAAGATCACTATGGGTTGGAAAAAATCAAGGAGCGAATTCTTGAATTTTTAGCAGTGCGTCAGCTGGTTAAGAATCCCAAAGGTTCCATCCTCTGCTTTGTTGGACCTCCCGGCGTGGGGAAAACCTCGCTAGGAATGTCGATCGCCAAAGCCACCGGCCGGAAATTCGTGCGTATGTCCTTGGGTGGAGTCCGGGATGAAGCCGAGATTCGTGGTCATCGTCGGACATATATAGGCGCATTGCCCGGGCAAATCATCCAAATGATGAAGAAGTCGGGAACGAAGAATCCTGTCTTCATGCTGGATGAAGTGGACAAAATGTCGATGGATTTTCGGGGGGACCCGTCTGCGGCGCTGTTGGAAGTTCTCGATCCCGAACAGAACTTCATGTTCGTGGATCATTATCTCGACGTCGAATACGATCTCTCGCAGGTTTTCTTCATCGCAACTGCGAATGTGATGCATACCATTCCCCCCGCCTTGCAAGACCGCATGGAAGTGTTGCGGCTGCACGGCTATACGGAGCAGGAAAAGATCGAGATCGCCAAACAATTCCTGGTCAAGAAACAGTTGGTGCAGGCGGGGCTGACGGATAAGAACCTGAAGTTCACGGATGAAGCGATCACCGCCGTGATCCGTTCGTATACGCGCGAAGCCGGAGTTCGCAACCTGGAACGCGAAATCGGTAATGTCTGCCGAAAGGTCGCTCGCAAGGTTGTTAAGGAAGGTGAGAACTACAGCATAGTCATCACAGCCGAGAACGTGAATGACTTCCTTGGCGTGATTAAGTTCCGTGACACTCTGGCGCACGAAAAGAGCGAAATCGGGCTGGTCACCGGCTTGGCTTGGACTGAAGTCGGAGGTTCGATCCTGAGCACTGAAGCGACAGTTGTCGATGGCAAAGGGAAATTGACGCTCACCGGGAAACTGGGCGATGTGATGCAGGAGTCGGCGCAAGCTGCGATGTCGTACGTACGCTCGCGTGCGCTACGGCTCGGGTTGCCGCGAGATTTCTACCGCAACATTGACATCCATGTGCATGTGCCCGAGGGTGCGATTCCCAAAGATGGGCCGTCGGCTGGCATAACCATCGCGACTGCAATCGCCAGCGCCTTAAGCAAGATTCCGGTTCGTCGCGATCTCGCGATGACAGGAGAAATTACCTTGCGCGGCAAGGTGCTCCCGATCGGGGGCTTAAAAGAGAAGCTACTGGCCGCACATCGCGCAGGCTTGTTCGAAGCCATTCTTCCTCAGGAAAATGAGAAGGATTTGGCAGAAGTCCCGGACAATCTTCGCAGCGAGATGAAGCTGCACTTCGTGGACACAATGGATCAGGTGCTTGCACTGGCTTTGGAACAGCCGTTGCCGAAGCCCATGGCCGAAGTAGAGCCGGTTACGGCACAGCCAATTGCGTCCTTGCCATCGCCTTCAGCCGAGGGTCCGGCAGCTCACCAGTAAACGATCAAAGCATCAACTTGCTGCTCCCCTACGCGTTTACAATAACGTCATCATGGAACTCAACCTCCAACCCCATCCCCGTTCGCTAAAAGGTACAGCCGGGCTGGTTGTCGCGGTTGCAGTGGTCGCGGTGCTGTTAGTCGCCTTCCCGGCCTATCGTTGGTTCTTTGCAATCAGCCTGGGCATTGGGCTGGGAGTCGCGGTTGCGCTTTTTCTTTGGCACAAGCTGCGGCCCATCCGCGAAGAAGACGTCGAAAACAAGCGGCCTTTGGGGTTGAACTGAGCAATCGAAAGCCGCGCGCTGTGCCTCCGATTTCAGCGTTTTTGCATCTGAAAGTCTCGTATGCGTGTTTTGTCTCGATTTCTACTGGCGGCAACCAGGCCTACTCAGTTCCCGGTTGCTCTGCTGCCCGAGGTGGCATTCCTGGGCCGCTCAAACGTGGGGAAGTCGAGCGTCATTAACGCACTGGTCGGAAAGAAGCTGGCGAAGACGAGTTCGATCCCAGGCCGCACCCGCAGCATAAACTTCTATGAGCTTCGTTGGGCGGGCAAACCGCATCCTGAGCTCATCTTCACAGACCTGCCGGGTTATGGATACGCTCAAGTCTCACGGGAAGTTTCGAGCCACTGGCCGGAGTTTATCGAGCCGTACCTCCGCGAGCGCCCTTGCCTGGCCCTCTGTCTGGCGCTAGTCGATCTCAACGTTCCCCCGCAGGAGAGTGACAACCAACTGTTACGATTCCTCTCCGGTATTGGTAGGCCGTTCCTGGTCCTCGGCACCAAGAGTGATCGCTTATCGGGAAACCAGCTGAGCAAGGCGTTACAGATTGTCAACAGCGAGTTCCCAGAAGGGAAAGTTCTTCCTTTTTCGGCACGAACGGGCGCCGGCCGGGACGAGTTGTGGCGGGAGATTCGCGAGGCGGCTCAAAAGCATCGGAGTCGTGCGGAGACGATGCGCGTTGGAGCACCCGTTCAGTAACCCTCCTGATTCATACATCTGCGCGTTCCGATATTATTAGAACTGATGGCAATCTATCTCGTCACCGGCGTTGCGGGATTTATCGGATCGTCTTTGGCACGGGCGATTCTGGCCCGGGGAGAACAGGTTCGCGGGTTGGATAACTTCTCCACTGGCAAGCGAGAAAATGTCACCGAAATTCTTGCCAAAATCGATCTGCACCAGACTGACCTGCTAGATATGAATGCGGTGCGCCACGCCTGCGAGGGAGTGGACTATGTGCTGCATGAAGCTGCCATTCCCTCCGTTCCCCGGTCGGTAAAAGACCCACTGGAGAGCAATCGTGCCAACGTGGATGCTACGGTTAATCTGTTGATCGCCGCGCGAGACGCCAAGGTTAAGCGTGTCGTTTATGCGGCCTCATCATCGGCCTACGGGGACACTCCGACGTTGCCAAAACGCGAAGACATGCTGCCCAACCCAATTTCTCCTTATGCGGTTGCCAAGCTGGCCGGTGAAAACTACATGCGGTCGTTTTGGCGGTGTTACAGTTTGGAAACAGTTTCCCTGCGCTACTTTAACGTGTTCGGACCACGTCAGGATCCGACCTCCCCATATTCGGGTGTGCTAGCAAAGTTCACTACCCAAATGCTTCAGGGGGAACAGCCTACGATCTTTGGAGATGGGCAACAGAGCCGCGATTTTACTTATGTAGAAAATGTCGTCAGCGCCAACCTGTTGGCTTGCAGCGCCCCTGCAAAAGAGGTGGCGGGGGGAGTTTTCAATATTGCCACGGGGACGCGGTTCGATCTGAATGAAACCTTCAGGATTTTGAAGAAGCTAACCGGTTATTCCGGTGAAGTGAATTACGGTCCGGAGCGCGCCGGGGATGTGAAGCACTCGCTCGCGGATCTCTCGCTAGCGACAAAGCATCTCGGATACCGCCCCTCAGTAGATTTCGAAAATGGTCTACGACGAACGATCGATTGGTATTTAGCTCAAAGCAAAAGCACGTCCGCGTAGCGCTTCCCGGCTCCATTACCTTCGTGATCTATAGCATGGCTCCATCGCGAACTACAGTGAAGGTGTGACACTCTCATCGATGGTAGTCTCCCGCGATTGGTCTGAAATCAGCGTGCTCGAATGCATTCTTGGCGGCCTGCATGTCCGAGTCGATGTGGAAACCGAAATCGAGGGTGCCTCGGCGAAACTGGCCAAATCGAAGGTCGATGCCCTGATTGTCGACTGCGACCTGGATGGATCCGCGAAGTTCTTGCGAGCAATTACGCAAGAACCGAATACGGTGCCGCTTTTGGTCATCGGCAGCGCCAGCCAGAAGGAACTCAAAGCCGCGAACGCGAGTTTTGTTTTCGAGAAGCCGATCTCAGTGGAACAGGCTGTGCACAAGCTTTCTGCCGCTCGCAATCTAATTGTGAATGGCAGGCTGCGGTATCACCGCCAGCCACTTAATCTGCCTGTTTGTGTCAGCTTCGGACGCGCAAAACGCGTGTGTGCTCACCTTCTCAACTTGAGTCAGGGAGGGATAGCTATCCGGACCGATCGAGCGATCAGCTTACCGAATGCTGTCCGGGTGCACTTCACAATGCCTGGAGGCAATTTGAAGGTAGGTGCTCAAGGCGAAGTCGTCTGGAGCAGGCAGCGGGATGCGGGAATCCGGTTTTTGCGCATGACGGCGCGCAACGCCCGAAACCTGCAGCTGTGGCTCGCAACCCAGTACTTGATGAAATAACCCCTGGCTCACAATCTACTGGCCCTAGCGAAACCGGACTATTTCCCGCTCCGCTGGCGCCCAGTTCCCTCCTTCCGCGCTCGCCAACTCAGCCAGGCGTGTGCCAGGTGTGACTCCGAACCAAATGGCGAAAATAAGCCAGTACATCGCCGCGAATGCGATAGTCACACACACAACGAGAGCCATAGTCAGCCTCCAGGATGGCGACATATCCGTAAGAAAGAGCACCAGGAGATTGAATAACAAAACCGCACACAACAGTGCGATAGCGTCAACGTATCGCGAGAATCGAAGTGCGGGAATGTTGAACCACAACAGGTGTACCTCTGGAGCGGCCGAACTGGGGCCTGAAGAGAGATCGGGTTGCAGGTGAATTGTCGGACGCAACGGCGCGGAAAAGAGCAACTCGGAGGCATGATCCCCGATCACGCGGTGCGCATCGGAAAGGACTTGGGTAAAAAGCCATTCTTTCAGCACTCGCTGTGAGCGTGAATCGATATTCACGAAAACCACTCCGGCCTGACCCAGCGAGTCCGACCACACGACACGGGCGTCAACCTCCAGCCGTGAGCGAGGGTTTGCCAAATCCAATTGCAGACGAATGATCTGCTCGGGCAGGAGCCGCGAGAGTACCTGTAAAGCAGCGCCGTTGTCGCTGACATCGCGCAAAACTCCGAACTCGCCGGAATTCAACTTCGTGTGGGACAAGGTACGGAGTTTGTGACGATATCGGCTGCGGCGGTTTTTACAATGCAGCTCGAGCGTAGCCGATTCGCTCATAGAGATTTGAAGCTACGAATTGAGATTATCTTGAGGAGAGGCTGGGTACGGTAACTTAACTGATTCCTCTGGCTAAGAGGCGGTGCGATGCTCTTTGGCAGGTGACATTTTGGCTTGCCGAACCCGGTCCCAAGAAATCAGGCGGTTTAAATCGTAGCTGTAAGGCCCATAAGCACGGAAGGCTTCTTCGTCGAATAGCCGCTTAATGCCGCACCCGAGGCACACCTGGTAAGAATGGCCTTGAGCCCGAACTGGCCAACTCATCCTACTGTGCCAACACCCTCGGAGTATTACAACCCCGGCGCCCGCCAAGCCTGTTGCCAGCAGACCCCACGGCCACAACCAACGGCTCTTCTTCTCCTCACTCACTTCACAGAAACCGGTAAGTTCTTCCCGGAACTCAGGATATGACGAATCAAGAGAGTACGCAATGGCACTTTTAAGCCATTAAGAACAAAGGGCTTGCTTACCAAAGAACATGTTTTCGTTTCCCACCTTGGTGCACCCGCCATCTATTGTGAACACCGGGGAATGACGATAAGGTTAAAGGAAGATGCGCGCCAACATCTTAAGGACGAAGTGGTTAGGCACTCTCGATGAATTGACAAATTCACTCGCACCTGTAGGATTGTTTGGGCTCAGGAGTTCGCCACTACTCCCATGAGCGTAACTCCCACCAACCCGGATTTAGAGTCACTTACCGAGACCGCCCCCCCTCTCGAGAGATCGGCTGCCCTCGAATCTAATGCAGACGTATACGGGCGTAGCGCTTTGGAAGCGCTGTTAGCTTTCTCCGCCCTGCACCAGGAGGTGCGAGAGCGCCGCCAGCAGGAAGAGGGCGATGCCTGGCAATTGGAGCAATTTGTTCTGGACGAGGTTTTGCAGCTGGTGGCAGAACGTGCCCTATCTATTACGGCAGCGACTGGGGTTGCCATTGCTCTGGCGGAAAAAGATGCCATCCTTTGCCGCGCTTCTGCTGGCCCAATCGCGCCCGATCACGGGATGAGCATCGATTTGAATGCCAGCTTTTCCGGCGCATGTTTGACATCAGGCCAGATTGTCCGCTGCGATGATGCAGAAACTGATGCACGCGTAGATGCCTTCACCTGCCGCAGGTTAGGAGTCCGCTCGATGGTCGCCGTACCGCTTTCGGCGAAGGGAGCGGTCGTCGGGTTAATTGAGGCGTTCGCGAGCGATCCTTATGGATTTGATGACAGCGATGTTCGCAGTCTCAGCTTATTGGCTGAGCTGGTGCTCTCGGCCCTGCGACCGGAAGAAGAAGAGCGGTTCTCTGAATTTTCTCGGCACATTGTTGGAGAGAGAGGGGCCAAATCAGTAGAGCTACAAGAATCGCCGCCACAAGACCCGGTAACTGGCGAAGCTTCACAGGACAAGCATAGCGATATCAGTGATGCTCCGGCACACTCGTCACCGGAAGCACCCTCGAATGGCAGACCTGGTTTGGGGATCGTAGTCGCGGTCATTCTCATAGCGCTAGCGCTGGGGGCAACTCTTTGGTGGCGAATGCGGACGTCGGAATCCAACGTTGCCGTCCGGCCCTCTGCAGCGCCATCCATTCAGCCGGTACCTCCTGCCGCGATGACTGGAGCTTCACCCAGCCAGTTGGATTCGAGCACCCCCGAGGATCAGAACCTGGGAACACCGGCAAGCGCGGCGCAACTTGCCAGCTTGCCTGAGGTGACCGGCATTCGGCATTGGTCCTCCGCAGATTCCAGTTCGGTCGTAATTGATCTCCAGGATCAGGTGCAATATGAAGCGCATCGGTTGAGCAACCCAGAGCGAATTTACTTTGATCTGCATGAAACGCGACTGGCTGCGGATCTATTGGGAAAGAGCTTCGATATAGGCGATTCTTTGGTCCAGCGCGTTCGCGTGGCACAACCCATACCCGGAGTCACGCGAATTGTATTGGAGACGAAGGGCGCCTCGAATTTTTCCGTGAGCCTGGAAATCAATCCCTACCGCCTCGTGGTTGAATTGACCAAGATCGGCGCCAAGCCGGAGGCAAGAACCAGATTCAATCTATTTACTCCTCTCCAGGAAACTGCGGCGTCCACTCCGGCACAGGTTCGGCCACTCGAACCCAAGTTGCGGATTGTGCTCGATGCAGGCCACGGAGGCTGGGACCTGGGTACGGTCGGACGGCGAGGTTTGATGGAAAAGGACCTAGCACTCGATATCGTGAGCCGCTTAGGCAAGCTCGTCGAGCAAAGACTTGGAGCAAAGGTCATTTACACTCGCTCGGATGACAGCTACGTGAGTTTAGAGAGACGTACGGAAATTGCAAACCTGTCGCAGGCAGACTTTTTTCTTTCCGTTCATGCCAACTACAGCGATTTTCCGTCAGCAAGAGGAGTGGAAACCTACTACACCAATACGTATTCATCTGCCAAGGCGCGACCGGCCGAGGACGCCCAACTTGAGCCGCTGAACGTTGATTGGACAAATGTCGACATTCAGCACAAAGTACGCGAATCCCATCGGCTGGCGGCAAACGTCCAGCATGCGTTATACGGTACTCTCGCCAAAAGGAATCCCGGA
>Ga0070731_10000394_pt1 | contig 61210 bp, 51 predicted proteins | sample Coa_R1_2_FD_66448 | JGI IMG/M metagenome (GOLD analysis project Ga0070731, IMG submission 66448) | Surface soil microbial communities from Centralia Pennsylvania, which are recovering from an underground coalmine fire - Coalmine... | ecosystem: Environmental > Terrestrial > Soil > Unclassified ... | reverse complement strand
GAAACCGCCATTCCGAGGACTGCGGAGTCGCAGTTTTCGGGCAAAACCCGGCAAAACTACGCTCCGTTTTTCCTTGGGGTGCGAGGGGTCGGCAGTTCAAATCTGCCCGTCCCGACCATTCACCTCCCTCGCCAATAGGCTCAATTTGCAGTTCGGTGGTGGCCGGCCCACGAGGAGCCGAGGGCGAAAGTGTCCTCGATGATTTTTCTACCCTGCATCGGATTGACGTGCGGCTCGCGCGGGGGTACTCTCGCTTTGCACGTTGAGCAGAGCTCCCGTGCAGAAACTCTCGCGCTTCGCTTGACGTTTACAACGACTTCCCCATCCTCATTGAAGGACTGTTATGAATCGCTCACCCTTCTTTGCCTTGATCTTGCGTGTTTCCTTGTTTCTCACACTCAGCGCCCCCCTCACTTTTGCCCAGAAGATCACCACTTTCGATATTCCTGGCGGAATCGCCACAACGCCCACAGGCATCACGCCATCGGGTCGAATCGTTGGCTATTACGGTGACCAACAGGCCGTGGCGGTACGCGGTTTTGTGCGGAAGGCCGATGGCAAAATCACATTGTTCGATGCTCCGGACTCGAATTACACCTTGCCGAGCGGCGTGAATGCATCTGGACAGATTGTCGGCTTCTATGGCGAAAACCTGGATCCCGGCTACCTGCAGGTCGGTTTTCTGCGAAATGCTGACGGTATGATCACTACCTTCAGTCTTCCCGAAGGGGGTGTGACATCCCCCGTGGATATCAACGCCTGGGGACAAGTTGTTGGGTACTGGGTCGATCCGGGTCAGGTTTCACATGGGTTTGTGCGGAATCCTGGTGGCACAATCACATCGTTCGATGCTGGTTCCGGCGGTTATATCGGAACCATCCCTGTGGCGATAAACCTGTTCGGCCAAAGCACCGGTTATTTCGATGACAGTACAGGCCCCGTTGAGCATGGGTTTTTACGGGAGGCTGACGGAACCATAAAGACATTTGACGTTCCAGGCGCGACCGATACGAGCCCTGCTGGGATCAATTTGAGAGGGCAGATCATAGGATTTTACGCTGACGGCTCGGCGCTGCACGGGTTCCTGCGGCAAGCCGACGGGAACATACAGACAATTGATGTGCCAGGCGCGACGAATACGGCACCCATAGCGATCAATTCAAGAGGACAGATTGCTGGGTTTTACGCTGACCAAACCTCTGCCCTTCACGGGTTCCTTCGTGAAGCCGACGGCAACATACGGACATTTGATGTTCCAAACGCAACCAAAACGTTGCCCACTGCAATGAATTCGCGAGGCGAAATTACGGGGTATTTTTATGACTCGAACGGCGATCTGCATGGCTTCATTCGAAACCCGTGAGAACGCGCCGTTCCGCTTTGCTTGTCTGGACCGAGAGGCCGTCGCACGGCGGAAGCATCGGAGCGAGTGACCGATCCGATTCCGGCTTGACTATGCGGTCTCGACGCGCAGGTACACCGAATATCGCTCGTCCATGATCTCGCTTAGCGGCACGAGCGTGTGAATCGGGCCGCGGCCTCGCGTGTGGAATGCAAGCGAATAGGGCGGCGATGGCTCAACCTGCCCGAACCAGATGCCGCCGGGGGCAGCCGGGGCGGGTGCTGCCGTTTCACTTCCGTCGCGGCGTTCATGCGGGCGCAGGTCGACCACCGGCATTGGATAGCCTTCATCGTTGCGTCCCGGACCGTACGGCCCGTAGATCATGCGCGTGTTGAGGCCCTCGGTGCCGAGTCGCGCTGCCAGCACGAGCGGTCCATACATCGCTGCCTGTACCTGTTTGTCGTCGGGTGTGGTTGCAATGTGAAGGGTAAGCGGCATGTCGACCTCGATTGCATCTCCGGTTTTCCAGTTCCGCGCAAGAGTTATGTAGGTTGAAGGAGTCGCCGTTAGCGCCTGCGACTCGCCATTGATGCGGACGGCAACGCCTTTCGTCGCCCAGTACGGGACGCGAATGTTGAGTGCTGTCGCGCTTCCGGGCGCGCTCTCGATGGTGAAGGTGATTCGGTCGTCATAGGGGAACTTCGTGGCCTGGCGTAGCTTTAATCCTCGCTCGCGCCAATCGAGGGTAGACGGAATGAAGAGGTTCACATAGACCGAATCGTCATCGTGGAAATAAATCGAGTCGTTCAGTTTGGAGTATTCTTCCGAGCCGGTACCGGTACAGCACCAGAAGGAATCGAAGATCGTGCCGAAGGTCTTGTACATGCCGGGCTGCAAAGGGACGTAGTACATCAGCATGCCATTGCGATCCTGCGTGCCGTAGCGCACATTCACGAGAAGCCGCTCATAGTAGTCGAAAAGCCTGGCATTCGGCTCGCGGCCGAAAAGATGGCGAGTCAGCTTCATCATGTTGTAGGAGCAGCAGCACTCCTCTGCCGAGGGCCCCAATTCGCTCGCGATCGCATCGGGCGCATGCCACATTTCGCCATTACTTGTGCCGCCTGTGCAATACGCATGATGATCGGTCACGAAGCGGTAGAAGTTCGCGCTGATCCGGGCGTAGCGCTCATCTCCTGTGAGCTCGTGGCCGCGTGCCGCGCCAATCACCTTGGGGATGTTCGTGTTCGCGTGATTGCCGTCGAGCTTGTCGTCGCCTGCAGCAAGCGGATCGAAAATCTTGTGGTGCTCGAAGCGATAGGCGAGATCGCGGTACTTCGTCTTGCCGGTGATGGCGTAGAGATTGAAGGACGCCTCGTTCATGCCGCCCTGCTCCACCAGCAAAACGCGCTGCCAATCATCGTCGGCGAAAGAACGGGCATAGACATCGGCCCAACCGGCCATTCGCTCAGCCATCCCGAGCGCCTGCTGATTGCCGGTGTGCTGGTACATGTCGATCAGTCCCGCCATGATTTTGTGATAGGTATAGAAAGGCGCCCACACCTGCTGGTGGTTGCGCAGCCGGTCATAGAACGTGGTTGGATATGCGCCGAGATAACCGTCCTTTGCCTGGCACGCAGCCAGCATGGTCACGAGTTCCGTCGCCTTCTGCGCGATGAACTCGTCACCGGTACCGGCATGCATCAATGCACACGACGAAAGATAGTGGCCGACATAATGGCCGCGCAGTTCGCATTCAGGTGCTTCCCATCCCCCCAGCGGATCCGCGTCAGAGGGAATGCCCGCTGTAACACGAAAATTGTGCGCCAGGCGTTCATTCGGCAATGCATAAAGGAAGCTGCGATTCCGCTCCATCGTGTCTTTCCAGAAGCTGGGAAGCAGGCGCACCTCGGTCATGGAGAATGGCTTCGCTTTCCAGGGCACTTTCGCCACGGCCGCATCGGTCAGCGTGCGATTCTCGGTGTCTTCTCCGCCAATTCCCATCTGATCTTGGGGCGATGAACAGAGGGCAGCTCCGGATGGAAGCAGTCCCGAGGCGCTCATGGCCGCCGCTCCGCCCAGGAACTTCCTTCGTGTTACTCGTGCTTCCATTGCTCCTCCGTTGTCTGAGCGCGTTGCGGCACAGTCTCTGTCTTACGGATGCGTGGGATGGTCGCCATAGAATTTCCAGCTCGCTTTGAAATTTTGCGTGAGGCTTTCGTTCTCCAGATCGGCTCGCAGTAGTTCGATGGGCATGAAGTTCTCATGGAGGATGTCATCGTGAAACTCGCGATTGGTCATCCTCTTCGAATCAACGAGTTCATGGTGCATGGCGCGGAACTGCAGCGCGCCCAGCATGTAGGCGCTTTGATAGAGCGGCCCCACCGAGCCGTCGAACGAGCGCCGCACTTCCGCGGTGGCATTTTCCGGCTCAAAGCCGACGTTGTCGATGAGAAATTGCACGCATTGCTGCGGAGTCCAGCGCCCGAGATGGAAATTCATCGTAAAGATGATGCGCGCCGAGCGGTGCATCCTCCAAACCAAGGCTCCCACCCGCTGTTCAGGCGTTGCATCGAAGCCTTTTTCCCAAAAGAGCATCTCCCACCAGAACGCGTTACCCTCAACCCAGAAAGGCGTATCGAAGATCTGCCGGTAAGGCCGATAGCGCGCCGACATGTAGAACTGTAGAAAGTGTCCAGGAATCATCTCGTGAAAGGCGGTGGCGCGAGACATGGGAATGTTGTTGCCTCGCATGCTCATCTCGCGCTCATCGTAGGTCATGGTGTTCGTCGGGTAGGAGACGCTCAGCTCGCTGCCGCCCGTGAAGAACGGATTGACCAGCTGGCGCTCGGGCGTCATCATGATCATCCGCCAGGTCTCCTCGGCGAGCGGCGGCACCGTCACCAGATCATGTTCCTTCGCGAAATCGCTTCCCTCCAGCACCAGCTTTCGAATCGCCTCAGGCTGCTCGCCGGGCGGCAGGTGCATCTCCTTCACCTTCTCAACCGCCGCATGCCAGTCATCGCCGAAGCCCATCTCGTGCGACGCCTTCAGCATCTCGCGCATGCTCCAGTCATACTCGGTCTGCGCAATCGCAATCAGTTCCTCAGGCGTGTACGCGATCATGTTGTCGGCCAGGTCGTCCATCAGCGCGTCGCGCCCTACCGGATCTCCGATGATGGTGGTTTTGTCATCCGGCTTGAGCCCGATCACCTTCTCTTTCAGGAAATCCCGGTAGCTCGTCAGGGCCTTGTCAGCATCCTTGTAGGGCTGCTCCACCCACCATGTAAAGACCGGATCGTAGCCGTTGTATTGGTTGAACCATTCGTGGAGGTAGTATCCGAGCTGCGCAGTCGCCATCTGGGCGCGGTTGGCAATCACCGGATCAATCTTGGGCCGCTGCGCCGGATTTGCGCCGTCCTGTTTCGGCTCGAGTTTCTCGCGGAGTGCCGAAATCTGCTTCACCATTTCGGTAAGGGCCGCCGCATCTTTCTCGCCATCGGGGCGCTGCATCAGGCGTTTCTGTTCGATCAAGTCTTCGACGGTCTTTGCAAAAGGAATCAGAGACTGCATCTCGTCCACGCGCTTTTTCTCGAGCGCAAGCTGATGCAAGTTCGACGCGATGTAGTTCTTCAGCAGCAGGTAATCGATCTTGTCTTCTTTTGAAAGGACATCGAAATCCATGACGTCGAGTGCGGCGCGGCTATCCGCATAGAATTTCTCGAATCGAGCAATGCGGCTGGGAGAAATCGCTACTTCGTAGGTCCGGCTCAGGGAGGCGGAATCCGCGGTGAATTGCTCGATGAAAGCCGGCATTCTTGATTGGCCAGGTTGCCCTTCCGACCGCCTGGTTTGTGCGGTTGACCCTGCAGCCATCATCGCCGCACACACGGCACACCCGATCCAACTCGACATCCGCATATCGGTCTCCGAGGGCAATTTGTCAGACTGGCCTGGTCGAGAACAAGCAGGTGGACCTGTCGCCCTAACCGCGGGTCGAATCAGTCTGTTTCTCGAACAGGATTGAATTGTACTCTGGAGGCTCGATTGGCCCGAGGATCCCGGCTATGGCGCCGGCGTGGAACCGAAAGGCCGCGATCCGGCCGATCCTGGGCCGCTGAAAAAATGCTGGGTTGCTGAAAACAAATGCAGGGCTGTTAAAAAGAAATGCACGCTCGCGCCTGCATGAGCGTGCATGTTGTTCTGATGCTCTGCCGGCCGAAGGTCGGCCCGTCAGCCTCTTATTGCCAAAAGAATCCGGCGCCGCGAAGCAGTTCCACTTCCGTTGTCAAGGTTGCGGCAAGGATCACCATCGCGACCATCGCAATCGTCAGCCGGGGAAAGCGTTCTGTAAATGTAGGCCGGCTCGAGACGGTTTCTACAAACAGCTTTTCAGCTGCTTCACTAGTGGCCGGGTCTTGAATGCGCACTGCTACCCAGCTCGATTTGCCCGTTTGTACTAGATCAAAATATTGATTCGAAGTTGCCATGAAATTCCCCCTGCTTCCCGCACAGCCATGAGTTAACCGCAGCGCCGCCCCGTTTGAACCTCGACGTCCGGTGTCTATGCCCTAAAAGTAGTCAATTTGTTACTTTCGAACAATGGCGAGAAGGTGGGGAAACGGGTCCAAACGACTGCAACCATTGATACATCACGAATCCGGGGATCGGTAACCATGATCCGGTTACCTAACGCGCAACGCGCAGGGTACTATCTGGCCAACCGGGCAGCCTCCGATCGGAACGAGAGTAGAGCTCAATGGGAAGGTGTGGATGCCATCGCCATTGCGCACAGAGATTGGCGGGAATGCGGCGAACGCGCAGACGACGTGTTACGTCGAGTTACCCGTGCGCGAAAAAACGACGGATGATCAGGACGGGAAAAGGGAGTTTGAGGGAGTCTGAAGTGACCCAATGCGCGGACGGCGCTTGGGCAACTGAGGCGTCGGCGCGGAGAGCAGCCCTGCAATCTCGCGCAATTCCGCGCGAGCCGATCCGATCATCGCAGCAACGGCATCGAGTCGTTCCGCAGGAGCTGCAGACAAGGGCAAACGTGGTTGCTGTTCTTTCTTCCGAGCCTCGCCCAGGGCCTGACGCGCGCCGGAGAGCGTGTATCCCTCTGCGTAGACCAATCTTTTGATTTCGAGCGCCACTTCCACGTCGCGCCGCCGATAGAGCCGCTGACCTGTTCCGCTCTTGTTCGGTTTCAACTGCGGAAATTGCGTCTCCCAGAATCGCAGGACGTAGGTCTCGACTTTGCAAATGCGAGCGACGTCGCCAATCTTGAAATAAAGGCGATCGGGAATTGTGGGCGGTTCCTTGACGCGTTTGCGCGAAACTTGTGTAGGCATGGGCACAACGAGCGCGGTCCGGCGGCGCTAGACGCAGTATAGGCCAGCAAAACCGTCCTCTGGGAAGCAAAATCTTTGCATTTGGACCACGTTTTCCAGAGGCGTACCTGGTTGGATTACATCCAACATCGCCAAGCGCAAAACTGTTGCGGGCCTCTCGCCATCACGACTCGACCGCGCTTCGGACTGGAGAGTGCTGAGGCGCGGCGCGAAGATATTGCACCGGCCAGCTCGCGCTTTCTCCGAGGGCTCCCGCAGCGTGCACGGGCCAGTACGGGTCGCGCAGCATGGCTCGCGCCATGAAGACCATGTCGGCTTGTCCCTCCGCAACGATCGCGTTCGCCTGGTCCGGCTCGGTAATCAAGCCCACCGCGGCGGTCGGTATATTGGCCTCGGCGCGGATTCGGGCCGCGAACGGGGTCTGATAAGCCGGACCCAACGGGATCTTTGCACCCGCGGCGAGCCCGCCGGATGAAACATCCACCAGGTCGACGCCATGCTCGCGGAACCGCTTCGCCAGCCCAACCGAATCATCAATTGTCCAGCCACCCTCAACCCAGTCGGTCGCCGAGATTCGCACGAAAAGCGGAAGATTTGATGGCCACGCCGCTCGCACGGCATCCACCACCTCGAGCATGAGCCGGGCGCGATTCTCGAAACTGCCGCCATAGGAATCGGTGCGCTCGTTGGCAAGCGGAGAAAGAAACTCGTTCAGCAGGTAGCCGTGGGCGCCATGGATCTCGACAACGTCGAACCCGGCAGCTAGCGCCCGTTTCGCCGCGGCCGCGAAACCTCGGATCACGTTGCCGATTCCGGCCTCGTCAAGTTCCGCCGGCTGCGCATAGTGCGGCGCAAACGCGATTGGGCTGGGCGCAACCGGTTGCCAGCCTCCCTCCTGAGGACGAACCAGCTGCTCGCCTGCAGCGGGCGGCGCCATGCTCCCTTTGCGGCCCGCATGGGCCAACTGCATTCCAGCACGGGCACCCTGGGAATGAATGAATCGGGCAATCCTCTCCAGTGCGGGAATGTGCTCGTCCTTCCAGATGCCGAGGTCGGCCGGCGAAATCCTTCCTTCGGGCAAAACGGCGGATGCCTCGGTCATCACCAGGCCTGCACCGCCTTGGGCGCGAGCGCCAAGGTGAACCAGGTGCCAGTCGGTTGCAAATCCGTCCACCGAAGAATATTGGCACATAGGCGAAACGCCGATTCGGTTGGGGAACTCAACGGAACGGAGCTGAAAAGGCGAAAAAAGAGGATGACTCATCGGGTATGGGATCCATCAAAATCGCGAAATCTTACTCGTGACTTCTTAAGAGATGACACGCGCGGGCAATCCGATGCAATGCGAGCGAATCGTTGCCGCAGGCGCAATTGGCGGAACTCTACTGCTTCTTCAGTACCGCGGTACCCCGCTCGTCACTCATGATGGCAGATTCGAGCTTTCTGAAATCGGCCGCTTTGCTCGCCGGGATCTCCACCTGCCGCACCACGTATTCCCTCTCATAGTGCAAGTCGCTCGCCCTGGCCGTTACGGACGAGTGGTAGCTGGCAAAATCAAAATCGACATTCACCGGGTCGGGCGTCTCGTCGACGGCGTAGCCGGCAGGGAGCGAAATATCGTAACTGTCATGCCAGGTGCCCGGGTGCCCGAGCTCGATAGGATACGCGCGCGGCTTGCCTTCCATCACCTCAGGTACGAACAGCACATGACTGCCAAGCAGGTGAGGCCGGAGCAAAAGCAGCGGACCAGAGGAATGTGCATAAGTGGCCACCGAGAATTGCAACTCGACATCCAGTGGTTTCTCAAGATCTGCTGCGTCCTTGAACTCGTATCCCTTGAATGACAGTCCCGGAAGGTCGTTGGACATTCTCTTTTCGATCTTTTCCCGAATCTCTTTCGTGTCGTTATCCTTCAAAAACCACCGTTCCCTCGCGGCGTCATCGCCTGTGAGCGCTTCATGCATGGCACCGGCGAGAGTTCCGTCGGCAGCGAGGTCGAAAGACCCGGTACGAGACATACCAGCTGAATGAGGTTCCAGCACCGGCATCTGCAGCACCTGGCTGGCGTCCCCGTCAGACAGGTTGCCCCATGCACCCTGCAAATCGCCGCGAACCAAACCGACTGGCGTGACTTCATCCGTCGGATCGAAGATCAGAAGCTTCTTGCCGTCAACCGATTTGGCGATCGCCTGAAGACGGGGATCCGATTCGCCCGGCGGCAACTCGATTGCGGTGATCATGTGGTTGCCGATGAGCGACGGCGCCTCAGGATTGATGACTCCGCGCCGGCTGTCCACGTGCAGGTAATAAGCGCGGATCCCCACGGACTGCAGCATCGAGATCAGAAGCGTCGTCTTGTCCTTGCAGTCTCCGTAGCGGTTGCGGAAAACATCAGCCGCGTAGTGAGCCTGCCATCCTCCAATGCCCCTCTCCACCACGAAATACCGGACGTTCTTCTGGATGTAATCGGTAATGCGGCTCAGCTTGCTGTAAAAATCAGGTGCTCCTGCCGTCAGTTCCTGTGCCTTAGCGGTGATTTCCGGCGTAGGGTCGGTGCGATGCTCTTCGAGACCTCGCTGCCAGAGTCCGATAGCTCGCCACTGGCTCTCGGCGCCCCTTACGGCCGCGTCGCCCCACTTCACCGACATGCGCGCAGCCAGTGCAGACCATGGGGGCGTCGCATGCTGGTTCTCAAGATCGAGCGCCGGCACGTCCTTTAATTCCCAGCGAAGCCGATTGGGCCCTACCTCAACCGGTTTGACGGGGGTAAAGCGGCTCCAGGATTCTGCAAAGTGATCGCCTGAAGCAAGGTCCAGTTCCAGCGCCTCGCTGACCACCGGAATCGTGGATTGAATTTCCCACTCCTCTTCCGTCATGTACGGCCGAAGCTGTTCTTCGGTCTCGCAGACAACGACCGCTCCGGGATCGCTGGCAGGTGGATTCACGGTCCTGATTCGCTCAGTGAACTGGAGGACTGGCTCAGCGTAGGCTCCATGATCAGTAAAATCCGACTCCATGGCCTGCAACTGTCGTCCATCCCCCGTAATGGTCCAGGAGCGAAAGTAGTTGAGTTTTTCGTCCACGTCGTAGTCGACGGAGCAATGGGTGTAGCCGCGTCCCTGCGGCTGCAGGATGCGAACCGCCTCGCGCTCCCGCTCCACAGCGCGATTTTGGGCGTCCACCGTGATCACGTATTCGTCAGAGAGGACCACCGCCGCCGAATCCTTCGCCGAAGCCGGCGTGGGGATCTTGGCCGCATCGATCGCCCATTGCGGCGCGGGTTGCGGTTTCTCCCGCGCGAAGGCGCATTGCACTCCCGCGATCACCAGACAGACTGCCAGCCCGATTGTGCGCACATGCCCGGAGCGCGTCCTCATCAGTTCCCTTTCGCTGAAGGCGCCGCCGTAAGAACCAACTGCTGTTGGTCCGAGGCATTGATTTTCTGATAGAAGTCGCGCAAGGCCGAATATTGTTCCTGGGTCACGAACGTGAAGCCGCGCAGCATCTCCCGCGCCTCTGTCACCTTGCCTTGGGCCGGGATAGTTTTGGTGGCAAAAACCGCCATCTTTGCGAACGGAATGTTCACATCCTGGGGAGTGCCTTCGATCGTCATACCATCAGGCAGGTGATACGTCACCTGGTCCGTCACCTTTTCGCCATAATGCATGTCAACTAATTCAACGCGCGTCGCTTCTTCAACAAATGGCTGACGACTTCGTGTCTCGAAGAAAAATCCCGGCATCAATAGACGCTTGGCTGTCGCGGTTCCAAGCGCACCTTGCACATTCACAAAAGCGATCAGGTTCACGTCAGGATCATCGGCCCCGATGAGGTGATCGAGGTGGCCCTGGACCCCTTCGGGCAGCATGCCCTGCAGCCAGCGGTCGAAGCTTTTCTTCACTTCATCGGGATCGTTTTCGAGCTCTGCCTGGCGCCAGCGAAGCGCGCCCTGACCCACCATAATGAATCGGAAACTTCCGGTTACTGCCCCGTGGGCGTCGACCGTAACTTCGCCAATCCTGGTGAGGGTGTTGGCGGTATAGGGCAGCAGCTGCGACGTATAAATGTCGCGTCCCTCAGGACCCTGCCGAATCCCGGACGCGGCAGTATGCTTCCAGTGCATCAATTCAAAGGGGCACATCTTCTCGCCCGGATCAAGCGCAACTTCCTTGCCGTCGATCATCGCCAGAACGATGTCATCGTCGAGTTGATCGAACTCGAGATATCCGGGAGCGAAAATGCCACGATCTCGATCGACCACCTTCATGTCGTACGCAGTGAGTCCAGCTGCCCTCAACATCGCCAGATAAAGAAGCGTAATGTCCTGGCTCGAACCGCTCTTCTGCGCCCAGGTATCTTCTGCCCGCTTCGCAACCCGCAGTCCGAGCTGTTTGAGTTCTGCCTTTCCCTTCTCGCGCGAGAAGTCCGTGTTGTCGAGCGCCTGCACCGCCTTATAGAGTTTCCGGGCTTTCTCTCTTTCGTTGTCGCCTGGTGCGATGATGCCTGCGACCGCCGCCTGGATGGGCTTGGACGGCTCAGCGAAATGGTCCACGTCCTTTGACCATCGCTTCGCTTCGGAGATCCAGAAATCTGCCGAATTGAACGCGCTTTTGTAATAGAACAGCACGTGATACAGGATGCTCGCCACCGGCGGCATCCATTCTTCATCCGGAATCGCCGGGATATCAGACACGTCGAGCGAATATCGGCCTATTCCGTCTGTCACAACCTTTGCTCCGGTGGGCAGAACGGGCCAGTAGATCAGCGAATTCACTGCATTCCCCTTCGCGTCGATCAAAAACTGGCTGGTGACATTCTGTGCGCCCTTCAAAAAAGCCTTGAACGGCGTAAACGCATAGTGCGCCTTGTGGACAAAGTACGGTCTCTGAATCTGCCAGGATGGCGATGAATAGTGGTTGTCGTCATAGCGAAGCTGATAGCGATATTCAAGAATGCTGCCGACTTCGGCGCTGGGCAAGGTGAACACCAAACGTGCAAGCTGTTTATCACCGAACTTTGAGGTAAGCAGGTCCTCCGGCTTGCCCTCGAGAGGAATGATCGTCCCATCGGAGTGAATCGTTCGACCCCGGATATCCGTCACCTTGTAATTGCCGTGCTGGTACGGGATCTCGACGGTGGCCAGATCCTTGCCCTTCTCCTGGAGCACTTTGATCCGCGCGTAAAAGCTGTGGTAGTGAAGCGGATCATCGGTGATCTCCTCCACATTCAAATAGGTGGCCGCGGCCCCCGGAGCTTTGGGGTCCGAGGTCATCTGCAGTTCATCTTTGGTGGGTTCCTGAAACTGGGCATGAAGCGAAGTCGCGAAGAAACCAAGGGCTGAGAACAAGGCAACTGCAAAAAGTCGGATTCGCACAATGCCGTCCTTATTGTTTTGGCAACGTGGTCAAACCTGGGTTGCTGGATTGCTGCGATTCTAACTCCGTTGCCGCTTTTTGGGAGGCAATAATTCAACGCCGAAGCGGAGGAAGGTAACCTGCCCCTGTTCACTCGGAGATAACTGCGAACCGCGGTTCTCGAGCCTCGAAAACAGAAGCCTATCTCAACTGGCCGGAACCAGGTCTCCATAGGTCTCGAGCATGCTGGACACCAGCGCCAACGGCAGGCCAACCACGTTGAAATAGCAGCCGGTAACTCGCGGAACCCAGCGCGCGGCAAAGCCCTGGATCGCATAGGCTCCTGCCTTGTCCATCGGCTCGCCGGTCGCCACGTACGAGGCAATCTCCTCGTCGCTCAGTGTCAGGAAGCGCACGCCAGTTACCTCCGATGCGACATGGGTGCCGCTTGCGGTCACGACGGCGACCCCGGTGATGACACGATGTGTCCGCCCCGACAGCAGGCGCAGCATCCGCGCCGCATCTGCTTCGTTCTCCGGCTTCCCGAGAATCTTGCCATCCAGTTCCACGGTCGTATCGGCCCCGAGCACAATGAGCGCGGAGTCCCGCTTCATGCTTTCGGCCGTCGTGGGTGGTTCGCGCCTTTCTGTTCCCTGATCCGCTGATTCCTCGCTGTAGACGAACTCGGCTTTCTCCCGCGCCAGCCTCACGACGTAGCTGATCGGGTCTTCGCCCGCACGCGCATCCTCGTTGATTTGCGCGGGCCGGACCTCAAAGACGAACCCGGCCTGGGCCAGCAGTTCTTTCCTCCGCGGAGATGCAGACGCCAGGATCAACATAGGCATAGCCAATGTTCTCAGGTTATCCTCACCTCCTGACCACATATGGGAACGGAAACGCTCTTCGCCGGCCTCGCCCTCGCCCAGCGCTTTGAAGCCGCTGAAGGGTTCGCTTGCGCTCAGTTCGCTTTGGCGCGCAAGCGTCTCAACCCCGGCTGCGATTCCGCGGTCATGCGGTGCGCGGGCGCCGATGTCGTCTTCGACGGCGTGGATGCTCCGACAACGCAGACCTTCGGCCTCGGGATGTCTGAGGTGCTGACGGCCGAGTCCCTGGACAAGATCGAGCTCTTCTTCCTCGAACGGGGCACGACCCCAATGCACGAAGTGAGCCCTTTTGCGGGAGCCGCGACGCTCGACCTGCTCTGCGCGCGCAATTACCGGCCCTTCGAAATCAGCAACATACTCTACCGCACCATCGAGGCGCCGGTCGCGCCGCTTCCCGATACGATTCGGGTCAGAGTTGTCGGCGGCGATCAAGCGCTGCTGTGGTCCTCGATCAACGCCCGCGGGTGGGCCCACGAGCATCCCGAATACGAGGAATTCCTGAAAGAGGTCGGCGTTCTTCTCATTGCCCGCGATCACAGCCCCTGCTTCCTGGCCGAGATAGGCGGCACGCCCGCGGCTGCGGGGTCGCTCTGCCTTCACGAAGGTGTCGCACTGTTCGCCGGAGCTGCCACGGTTCCCGAGCATCGCCGCCGGGGTTTGCAGGGCGCTCTCCTTGCCGAACGCATGCGTTATGCCGCAGGGCAGGGTTGCGATCTTGCCATGATGGTCGCTGAAGCCGGTTCCAACTCACAGCGGAACGCTGAAAGGCAGGGTTTCCACGTTGCGTACACCCGGCTCAAGTGGAAACTGATGCGGGGCTGATTTCTCTGCGATGATGCGGCAGTTCTCGATCGATGCAGCGGACGGCTAGTAGCTGTACTTCAGCCCCACTTGCATCCCACCCGGCGTCGCCACGCCCCAGGCCATGGACGGCGTATTGTGGGCCAACCCGAACCGCCCATCCGGTCCAAGCAGGATGATGCCGCCGTGCCCGCCAAGCCGGTTGAAAAGATACGAGATTGCTTCGCGCGCCGCCATTTCCGGAGCCAGGCCCGCCGCTACGCGATCCGTCGCCCACTTCCCCAGCACCAGTTTCATGATCGGCTCGCCCCATCCTGTCAGGCTCACCGCCGCTGCCAGGTTGTCGGCGTAGCAGCCACAACCGATCAGCGATGAGTCCCCCACGCGTCCCGGGGTCTTGTTCAGCGTCCCGCCCGTCGACGTTGCGGCAGCAAGATTGCCGAATGCGTCAAGCGCAACCGCTCCCACCGTGTCATGGCTCCCCATCGCCGGATCATTGGGTCCCCGCCCTTTCGTCCCTCGTTCCTCAGTTCCTAATCTCTTTTTAGAGATCGCGGTTTCCGGTCCCTTGTCATCGCGCAACCCGCTGAACGTTTCATCGGCGAGTCCGGCCTCGTTGCGTGCCTGCGCCTCGGCAAGACGCTTCCGCTCCCGGTCCAGCGCAAGTTCCGCGTTATCGATCAGCGCCATCCCGTGTTTACGGGCAAACTCTTCGGCGCCTTCGCCCACAAAATAGACATGCGGACTCTGCTCCAGCACCAGCCGCGCCGCCTTGATTGGATTCCGCAGCCTCTCGACGCAAGCGACGCCGCCCGCCTTCATACGCCCGCCGTCCATCAGCAGCGCATCGAGCTGGACCCGGCCATTGGAAGTGAGAAAACTCCCCCGCCCCGCATCAAATGTCGGATCGTCCTCGAGAATCGTTACCGCTTGTTCCACTGCATCCAGTGCAGCGCCGCCGCGCGCCAGGACCTCGTGGCCGATCTCGAGCGCCCGACGCACCCCCGCTTCATGCGCGGGCTGCGCATCGGGAGGGATGGCCCATGCGCCGCCGTGCACCAACAAAGTGGGATCATGGGTTGCGGGCTTGGTCATCCTGACCATCCTAGATCATTTATCGGCCGTGCGCGCTCACGCCGAGATCTCTGCCTTTCGACATGCCGAGCGATCGTAATGGGAAGGTGCTCCGTCTTTTTGCCTGCCGGGATTCTTCGCAGCGATCCTTTGTCACGTGCGGCGCAGCTCAAATTTTTGTCAAGACCGCCCACGTCAAAAATTCACTTAAATGGCTGAATTCACTACGAAAATTCCACGCTGCGATTTGCCGGTTAATTCTGCGATTTTCGTATTCTTGAATTGTCCATGCCGAAACAAGGAATCACGCCGTGAATTGCTCGCACGAACGGCTCGTGTTTTCCTCTTTCCTTTTCGGACCCTCCTCGCGCGGCCTATCAAAAGCGAAGTAGGACATCCGCAGAGAACTTTCGGGTGGTCTGAAAAAGCGGAATCGGATCCAGAATCGACGGAAGGTATGGAAACAGCAGACCTATGCATCGGTCACGATCAGGAGCAATCGATCCAACAGGATGATCCTCGACCCAAAACACAAAATTGCAGCGGCGCGGCTGCCTTTCGCCTCGCGGTGGTTGACGCTTTGCTACAAAATGCAGAGGCGATTGCTACGGCCCTGGTCCAGAACGCAATCGACGGACATATCCTGAGCGCCAAGTTCCTCTATGAACTGGTGACGATCCAGGAAAAGGAGAGCGAGAGCGAGGCGGCTCGAAAGCTTCCCTTCAACCTGATCGACGAGTGGGAGGCCGACAAGAAGTGGCTCGCCGAACTGAGGATCAACGCAGCCAAAGACGCTGCCACCTGGCGCGAGCCTGATTAGATCGGCCAGGGACACTCCGGCTCACCCTTCAGACATCCTCAAAACATGGCACCCGCTATCTGCGCACCTTTTTGCGCGGCCTGGGGATGCTGTGGACAACCGAAAAAGAGAGACAACGATGAAGCTCAATCGAAATGCGTGGTTCCACGTACTGGAAAGCCTTGCGGCCATCATGGCGGCTTCGGCCCTCGGTTCCATCGTCCTGGCTCAGGGCCTGAGCACCACGACGGTGCAAGGCACGGTCTACCTGGCCAACGGCGTGCCCGGGGCGGGAACCCTGCAGCTGAGCTGGCCTGCATTCAACACCGCTGCCAACCAGGCGGTCGCGGCCGGACGGCTTACAGCGGCGATCGGCGCGGATGGGTTCGTTAGCGTAAATCTCGCACCCAATCTCGGCGCATCGCCTGCCGGACTCTTCTACACGGCGGTCTACGATATGAGCGACGGAAGCACGAGCACGGAATATTGATGGAAGCACGCCCCCCAATTACTCGGAGTTTTCAGCCGTGCTTTGCTTTAACCTGCCACTGAGTTAGCGGCCTGGTGGCGATGTGGAATCCAGTTCGTGTCCGTGGAGTACTATCCATGCAAATCTTCAGTGAATTCGAGGCGCAGGTGCTGAGCGACCTCAGTGTACTCAAACAGCAGATGAACGAGCTCATGGGAGACGGCAACGGCGGCCGCATCGCAGATCTCGAACATCGCATGGAGCGCCACGAACAGAACTGGCAGCGTGCCAAAGGATTCCTTGCGGCCTTCAGCGTGTTGTTCGCGATGATCGAAGTTGCCATCGAGGCATGGCACCGGCATTAGAGACGCCCTCTATAATCAGCCCATGAACGATAAGCCGCTGGTCGGCGTGGTGATGGGCTCGAAGAGCGACTATGAAGTACTCTCGTCCGCCGTGGAGATCCTGCGCACGCTGCAAATTCCTCATGAAGCTCGCATCGTGAGCGCCCACCGCACTCCCGATTGGCTCTTCCAATATGCGGAAACGGCCCGCGACCGCGGCTTGCGTGTCATCATTGCCGGAGCGGGAGGCGCGGCGCACCTGCCCGGGATGCTTGCCGCCAAAACGCTGGTTCCGGTGCTCGGCGTGCCAGTGCCCGCAACGCAGCTGAATGGCATGGATTCCCTGCTCTCCATTGTTCAAATGCCTAAGGGCGTTCCCGTAGGAACGCTCGCCATCGGCAAGCCTGGCGCAGCCAATGCCGCATTGCTGGCTGCCGAGATACTCGCCGCCACCGATGCCGCCCTTTATGACCGTCTCTCAGCCTGGCGCGCAGCCCGCACCAAGGAAGTACTCGACCAGAAGCTGGACGAGGTGCTGCCTAAGTGAGCAGCAATCCCTGCGGCAAATCATCGGTGGTGCAGCCAGGCGGACTGATCGCCATCCTTGGCGGGGGGCAGCTCGGCCGAATGACCGCCATGGCCGCTCGCACTATGGGCTATCGCGTGCGTGTGATGGATCCGGAAGCAAAATGCCCGGCAAGCTTCGTCGTGGACGAAACCATCGTGGGCCGATGGGATGATGTTGACGCGGCACGCAGGCTTGCCACGGATGCGGATGCGGTCACGCTTGAAATCGAGCAGATCGGCGTCGACGCACTCAGCGAAGTCGCACGCATTGCGCCGTTGCGACCCGGGGTCGAGCCGGTCCGTATCATCCAGGACAAGACACTTCAGAAAACGTGGCTCGCCGAAAACGGCTTTCCTGTCGGCCCATTTCGGGTGGTCAGAAGCGAAGCCGAATTACACGAGGCCGCGAAAGCTCTGGGCGGCAATGTGTACCTGAAGATCGGCCGCGGCGGCTACGATGGACGCGGCCAAGCACGCATCGGTGCCGGACACAACGCAGACCCGGCGACGGCGTGGAGGTCGATCGGCGAGCGTCCCGCCGTTGCGGAAAAGGCGCTGGATCTCGAATGCGAGATCAGCGTGATGGCCGCGCGCAACCCCTCCGGCGAGGTGCGAAGTTATCCCGCAGCGCGCAATCACCATGAAAATCAGATTCTCGCCTGGAGCGTATTGCCCGCCGGCGTTTCCGTTGAGTTGGAACGGCGCGCCGAAGAACTGGCCGTTGCCATCAGCGCAAAACTCGGCATCGAGGGCCTGCTCTGCGTGGAAATTTTCGTGACCCGCAGCGGTGAACTGCTTGTGAACGAGCTCGCGCCGCGGCCGCATAACAGCTATCACCAAAGCGAGCGCGGCTGCGTCACCAGCCAGTTCGAGCAGCTGGTCCGCACCACATGCAACCTGCCGCTGGGCGATACGAGCCTGATCTCGCCTTGCGCCATCGTGAACCTGCTCGGCGATGTCTGGCTCGATCAGCCCACGCCGCCTGACTTTGCGGCAGCCATGGCTGTTCCTGGAGTGCGCGTTCATTTGTATGAGAAGCACACGCCGCGCGCCGGCCGAAAGATGGGGCACCTGTCCAGCGTGGGGAAGACGGCGGAGGAAGCGCTCGAACGCGTCCTCGAAGCGAAACGTCGCCTCTAGCGATTCAGTCGGTAGAGCACGTGCCGGCGAAGTGAATGGCCTTCCGGCAAACCTGGATGATCGAAATCATCGGCGTTATCGCGGGTCATGCCGAGCCGCTCCATCACACGGCGTGAACGCAGGTTGGCAGGAACCGTGAAAGAGACGACCTGATCCAATCCAACTTCATTGAAACCGAGATTGAGCACTGCCCGCGCCCCTTCTGTCGCCAGCCCTTTGCCCCAATGCTCGAACGCGAGGCGCCATCCGATCTCGACGGCGGGCGTGAAGTGTGCTTCGAATGCCGGAACGGACAAGCCGATAAAACCAATGAACTCGCCCGTCTCGGTCACTTCCACCGCAAAGGGCCCAAAGCCGCACCGATCGAAGTGGTCCCGGGCGCGATGGAACAGTGCATCGGAAGCTTCGGGCGTGAGCAGTTGCGGAAAGAACTCCATCACGCGCGGGTCGGCATTCATTTTGCGGAATGGCAATCGATCCGACTCCCGCCAGCGACGAAGCAGGAGGCGCTCAGTTCTCAACTCGTCATGCATTGTTGGACCTTGCGTGGATTGTTTAGCGCAGCGCCTGTTCCGCTTTTTCCCAGCGCTTGGGACGCTTGTTGGCCTGCAGAATCTTCTTCCGCAAGCGGAGCGATTTCGGCGTGACTTCCACAAGCTCATCGTCGGCGATAAATTCGATGGCCTGTTCGAGATTCAGCGTGGTATACGGCACCAGGCGGATGGCCTCGTCGGCCGTCGAGGCGCGCATGTTGGTCATCTTCTTTTCGCGCACCACGTTCACGTCCAGATCGTTGTCGCGCGAGTGCTCGCCCACGACCATGCCTTCGTACACATCCACTCCGGCACCGACGAAAAGGATGCCGCGTTCCTGCAGGCCATTCAGCGAGTAGGTTGTTGTCAAACCGAGGCGATCGGCGATCAGCGCTCCCGTCGGCCGCTGCGGAATCTCGCCCTGGTAAGGAATGTAGCCGTCGAAGAGCGAATTCATGACAATCGTCCCACGCGTCTCGGTCAGCATCTCCGAGCGCAGGCCGATCAATCCGCGGCTGGGCACGCGAAACTCCATGCGCACGCGGCCTGAACCGTGGTTGTGCATCCTGGTCATTTCGCCTTTGCGCGGTCCAAGTTTCTCGATCACTACACCGGTATGCTGCTCGGGCACATCGATGGTGAGGTGCTCCACCGGCTCCATGCGCACCCCGTCTACCACGCGGGTCACGATCTCCGGCCGGCCCGCCATCAGCTCATAGCCTTCGCGGCGCATCATTTCAATCAGGATCGCGAGTTGCAGTTCGCCGCGTCCCAGCACCTTGAAGGTATCCGGCGAGCCCGTCTCCTCCACGCGGATCGAAACGTTGGTCAGCAATTCTTTTTCCAGGCGCTCGCGCAAATTGCGGCTGGTCACGTATTGGCCTTCGCGGCCCGCAAACGGTCCGTTGTTCACGCTGAACTGGATGGCGATGGTCGGTTCGTCGATCACGATCAGCGGCAGAGGCGAGGGGGTTTCGATGCTGGTAATGGTTTCGCCGATGGTGATGCCCTCCACGCCCGCCACGGCCACAATATCGCCCATCTCGGTTTCGGTGATCTCGATGCGCTTGAGGCCCGAGAACGTGAACAGCTTGGTGATGCGTGTTTTCTCGAGCGAGCCGTCGCGCTTGCTGATGTTCACCTCGTCGCCGGCATGCAGCGTACCCTGGAAGACCCGGCAGATCGCAATGCGGCCGAAATAGTCGGAGTAATCAAGGTTGGTGACCAGGATCTGCAGCGCAGCCTCCGCGTCTCCGGTGGCGGCGGGAATCGTCGAGACGATCGATTCGAACAGCGGTTGCAGGTCGGCTCCAGGAATCGCCGGGTCGAGACTCGCCGTGCCGGCTTTGGCCACGGTGTAGAGCACCGGAAAATCGAGCTGCGATTCGTCGGCATCGAGATCGATAAACAAATCGTAGATTTCGTTCAGCACTTCCTGAGGCCGCGCATCGGGGCGGTCGATTTTGTTGATGACCACAATGGGGGGCAGCTTGGCCTCAAGCGCCTTGGCCAGCACGTAACGTGTTTGCGGCAACGGGCCCTCAGCCGCGTCCACCAGCAGCATGACTCCGTCGACCATCTTCAGGGCCCGCTCCACTTCGCCGCCAAAGTCGGCGTGGCCCGGCGTGTCGACAATATTGATCTTGCCGCCCGCATGGTTGATCGCAGTGTTCTTGGCCAGGATGGTAATGCCGCGCTCCCGCTCCAGTTCGTTCGAGTCCATCACCCGCTCGACCACCTGCTCGTTGGCGCGAAAGGTGCCGGCCTGGCGCAGCATGGCGTCGACAAGCGTGGTTTTACCGTGGTCCACGTGGGCAATGATGGCGATGTTGCGAATTGTCTGACTCACAGGGGAGGGCTTCCTTCTACTTGGCCTGGCGGTTGGTTGGGACCGGAGGTGCGACCCGGTTGCGCCTAACCTTCATTTTACCAGCAATCTGCATGCTGTGGCCGGCACGCGGCGGCAGCCCCAGCCGCGATCAGAGGCGGCCCAGGTCTCCTCTTCCGGTTTCAAATTGCAGCGGCTGCGGTGCGGCCGTCACTAACCCGATGCATGTTTAGCAATTGCAAGCATCTAACGGAAATGTGAACGGGGGAAGTATGAACCGCTGTGGGCGTTTGATCCTCGTGGCGTTTCTCACGGGCCAGAGCAGCATGATGCTGGCGCAGAATCCGAATCCGCTCGTGCAACAGGCGGTCAAGACCGAGTTGCAGGAGGCGGCGAACGATCATTCCTGCTGGATGTTCTTCGAAACCGACCGCACGGCGAATGGAACTGTGAAGCAGTGGGTGGCGCAGACGCACGAAGGCGACTTGAAGCGCGTGCTCGAGCAGGATGGGAAACCGGTGGCGCGGCCGGAGCAGCGCCAGAAGATGAACCTCTTTCTCCAGAACCAGGATTTGCGCGCCAAGCAGCGCAAATCGGGCCAGCACGATGACGAGCAGGCAGCGGAAATGCTCAGGATGCTGCCCAAGGCATTCATATGGAACGTGACCGGCACGAGCGGCGATGAGACCACGCTGCACTTCAAGCCCAATCCGGGTTTTCACCCGCCCGATTGGGAAACACGCGTGTTCGCCGCCATGGAAGGCGAAATGGTGGTGAATCATTCGCAGCACCGGATCGTCACCCTCAAGGGCCGCATGATTCACGACGTCAAGTTCTTTGGCGGATTATTCGGCAATCTGAAATCGGGTGGCACGTTCGATGTGGAACGGCGCATGACGGGGAATGCGGTCTGGCAGATTACAGAGACTCACGTGCACATCCAGGGGTCGGCGCTTCTGTTCAAGAACATCTCCCAGAATGAGGACGATGTGAAGTCGCAGTTCCAGCAACTGCCCAACGGAATTTCGCTGAACCAGGCCGAGGACGACTTGCTGAAGCGTGGCAGCTAGTCTGCAATCGCCGTCAGGTTTTCGAACCGGCGAGCGCTGGTTCCGATTCCCAGAAGAGTGCGTGCAGCGCGCGCACCACCCAGCGCACGAACAAAACCAGCACCAGCAGCAACACGGCCACCGTCGAAATGGCCGCATAAGGGTGCTTGGTCGCCAGCCAGGTGAGGAAGACGGCAAGCAGGTCCTCACCCAGGCTGAGCGTAATGTTCGAGAATGGCTCGGGGGAGGGCGTAACTGCGGCACGGGCCGCGGTTTTACCCCCATGGGCGGCAAGCGCGATCGCGGCTCCCACGCAGGCAGCCATAAGTTGCTCCCACGGCGAGAGGGCTGAGGTGGCACGATAGGCAAGCAAGGCGGCCACCGGAATCCGGATGAAGGTGTGGAGCGCGTTCCAGAATAGATCGAAGCCGGGAATCTTGTCGGCGAAGAATTCAATGACAAAGAGCCCGGAACTGGCGGCAATCACATACCAGTTGCTGAGCAGGTGCAGACCAGCAGGCAGCGTCACCACGCCGGCGTGGGCCAGGAGGCCCAGCGTCGCCACCGTTGCATACACATTAAGCCCTGCTGCGAAACTCACAGCGACCAGCAGGGCCACCAGTTCATCGCCCGGGAGTCGCATGCGCGTAGTATAGGGCTGGTTTCACACAATTGCAGGCGCAATTTTTGTAGATTGTGAGGACCGTCGGCGATCGGTTTTACAGCTGGCGAAGAAAGCGCTTGAGGGCTCGTTCTCCGGTCAGGCCCGTTGAAGGGTCGGAATCGGCAAATGCGGGAAGGATGAAGTCGAGGCCCTCGCCGTCAGCGCCCCACCGCACCACTCGCGTCTGAATGGAGATGGCATCCTGGGGATCATCGCCCGAGGTGTTGGCCTTTTGCAGGGTCATGGCGATCATGGTGCCGGGCAGCCAGCGTTCATCGGTGAGCAGGAACATGCCGGTGTCGCTGATGTTCTCGATGCGGCGCGGGGCCGGCGCCGCGCCTGTCCAGCAGAAAGCAACCAGTTCGGGGTTGGCGTACCGCCGGGCTCTGCGCCGGTCTCGAACCAACCACCGCTGGAGCCGCGACTTCCACGCCGATGTCTGCTCAGAATAGGCGGGATCGGCAAGTTCGGGTGCCTTGGACGTGGAGGCGATGAGGTCTGACTCAGCACTCGTGGGAACAGTACCTCGCTCCAGGCGGCTTTCCATATCTTCGGGCAGGCAAATGGCGAACCGGTCTCCTGCCTCGGTCATGGACGTGCGAATCGATCCGGAGGGCAGAATGAGAGCGCTGGCAGCAACACCTTCCAGGGGCGCCAACTCCACCGTGGACAGGGATTGAACCATCTCCGTCACGCGGTGGCCATCATCGAGGCAGATTAAATCGAAGGGACGCAGGCCGGGGACGGAAGGAATGCCGCGATAGGGCCGCAGCCATAGTCCTTTCCCTGCGTTCTCACCAATGGCATCGACAAGGGTCTTTAGAGTCCCGATGGTGGTATCGAGCGTATCCACCTCGAGCCGAACCAGTCTCTCGCGGGTCAAGTTATAGATGCAGAATTTCTGGGTTTCCATGTTCTCCTGAAACCGGCTGCGACCCACCAGCCACTCACCCAGGATTTCGACTCTCGCCACGGTTTAGTGATCACTATACCGGCAGTCAAGGTGCTACGAACGCGTTTTTTCTTCGCTACCTCGCTCACCATTGGACGCAGGAGTTGCGCGTTCGCCTATTGATCGCGAAATGGCCCAGTCTTTCCACATTTGACGATGGTTCGATCGCGATTTGAAGTTCTTTGCGCGGCGTTGTCGAACTAGATTCGCCTATCTCTCGAACCTCATAGCGAATATTTTCTGAGGATGAACAGACCCGCGAGGGCTGGGTGGATTGGCCCGAGAACCGGCTGGCTGACAGATTCGGTGAGCGCCGAACAGCGGGAGCAGTCGGGCCGCGGCCTTGCCAAGGTCGGGGAGGCTGCCGCAGAATCACGCCGTGAGCGTCAAAGCACATCCGATCAAGATCAAACGCGCCTACGAAGCGCCGGAAGCGGGCGATGGAGCGCGCTTTCTGGTCGACCGTCTGTGGCCGCGCGGCATCACCAAAAACGCGCTGGCGATCGAAAGCTGGGTGAAGGATGTTGCGCCGAGCAACGAGCTTCGGCACTGGTACCACCATGACCTCGATCAGTGGGCCGAATTTCGCAAGCGTTATTTCGGTGAGCTGCGCGCGCATCCGGATGCGTGCCTGCCGCTGCTCGAAGCGGCGCGGAAGGGCACAATCACGCTGCTCTTCAGCTCAAGGCAGATGGAGCACAATAATGCCGTCGCGCTGAAGGAATTCCTCGAGCAGCACCTCGCCCGGGACGCTGCGCCGAAGCAGGGAAAACGCGCGAGCAGAAAAGATTAGTCCGCGCTACTCCTCTCCGTGTGTTGCTCCGCGAGCAGAAAGGCAATGCTGCGCTCTGACTCGCGCCGCACGGCACGTTTTCGGCCGGCGAGCAATTCCGCCGCTCCCACGCTGCCCGACACACGGCCCGTCTCGCGATCGATCACCGGCATGCTGAGAAGGCCGGTGGTCGCCATCTCTTCGGCCGCCGCCCGGCAGGTCTGATCGGAGTAGACGTAGGTTGCCGGCAATTCCTCGTTTGCCTCGGGCGAATCCTCGGCCAGCCTCGTCATGACCTCGGCCACCGTGACAATCTCCAGCGGGTCAACTCCATATTCGCGCGACAAGTGATAGCCGCGGCGGCTCAGCTTCTCGGTCAGGATCGAACGCGGCATGATGAGCGAGGTGACGAGATACGACGCAGCACACGCCAGCGCCAGCGGCAGCAGCGACTCCATCGAGTGCGTCAATTCGAGCGAGAAGATGATGGCTGTCATCGGCACGCCGAGCGCTCCGGCCAGCATCGAACCCATGCCCATCAGTGCCCAGAGGGATTGGATATCGACCGGCATGTGCATCAGAACCGCAACGCCTTCGCCAAGCGCGGCGCCGATCATCAGCAGCGGAGCCAGCACGCCGCCCGATGTTCCGGAACTGAGTGAAAAGGCCCACATCAGCGACTTGGCGGTGATCAAACCCAGCATCAGGTAGAGCGGGGCGTTGCCGCGGAGCAGTTCGGCGATGTTGTCGTATCCAACACCGAGGCCGCGCGGGAAAAAGAATCCGCCGACGCCGACGCCGATGCCGCCGATAGCCGGCCACCATATCCAATGGATATGGAGCTTGGCTCCGAAGTGCTCGAATGCATCTTCAAAGCCGTACATGAGCCGGCTGAGCCCGGCCGAAGCGAGGCCAATCAGAGCGCCCAGGGGAGCCGCAACAAAGAGTGAACGCGCCAGGTGAATGCCCGCGGGCAGATTCACAGGGAACAGCGGGCCCGCGCCCAGCCACCAGATCCTGAGTGCTCCCGCAACCACGCTGGCGACAGCAACAGGAACCAGCGAGCGCGGTCGCAACTCGAACAGCAGAAGCTCCACGCCGAGCAAAATGGCCGCAACCGGCGACGCAAAAGTGGCCGACATGCCTGCAGCCGCACCGGCGACGAGCAGCGTCGTCCGCTCGGCGTCAGACAACCTGAGCCATTGCGCGATGAGGGATCCGAATGCGCCGCCGGTCATAATGATCGGACCTTCCGCGCCGAATGGACCGCCGGAACCGATCGCGATGGCCGCCGAAAGCGGCTTGAGGATCGCGACTTTCGGTTCCACGCGCGCGCCGTGCAGCAGAATGGCTTCGATCGCCTCGGGGATGCCGTGGCCGCGAATCTTCTCCGATCCGTAAAGCGCCATCACCCCGACGAGGAGGCCGCCGATGATGGGAACGATCAGCATCACCCAATGCGGTTCGGTCGATCCAGCGGGGCCGACCATCGTGAGAGTGAAGCGATGGTAGTAAAAGATGTTGGTCGCGAGGGCGATGGCGCGCAGAAGCAAAACCGCGAGCGCGGCGCCGCCAATGCCGATGACCACCGATACCAGGCAGAGCAGCCAGGTCCGTCGATCGACCGTGAAGTCACGCAGTGCAGAGGGCCGCGATTGCATCAGCTTTCCGCCTCCGCTTCCAGGTGCGCGTGCGACCTGACATGCTTCAGCACCTTCACCAGCCGCGGAGCCATCTCGTTGAGCTCGCGGGCGTGGTCGGCAGAGAGCTTAGTCAATACGCGCTTTCCCTTCCCGGTCACGCGAAGAATCGCGCGCCGCCTGTCTTCCTCGTCGTCGACCCGCACCAGGAGGCCTTCGCGCTCCGAGCGGTCGACAAGCTCCACGGTGCTGTTGTGCTTCAGGCCGAGGCGGGCCGCGGCGTAAGCGATGGTGACGGGCGTGCCGTCAGCCACTCCCGCCACCTGGAGCAAAAGCTGATGCTGCTGCGGATGCAGCCCGGCGCTCAATGAAGCCCGTTCGCTGAAGTGCAGGAACGAGCGCAGGGCGAATCGGAAATCCGCCAGCGACCGGACAAGTTCGTGCGTATCTGCGGCGTGGGAAATGCCGTTCATCTTTATATCGTATCACGATATAATCGTGTGCGCGCTTGCGCGATCCGGCAAGGCGCAAGCCGCATGTTTGGCGATAGTTATGCGAACCGGAACGCATGGAACGCATCCCGTCATCCCCTGAGCGGGCGAAATGGGATGTAATTCGCGGGCGGGTTGCCACAGTCGCAGGCCGAGGGCCTATCTTCTGATGCTGCGGTTTTCCAACTCCGGCATGTCGAGAATCGTAACCAGCGAGCCGTGCAACTCAAGCACGCGATCCCTCTGCAAGTCGTTCATGGTCCTGGTTACGGTCTCCCGTGAGGCGCCGATACAATCTCCAACCTCGACATGCGTCATGGGTACATGGAAACGGCGGCCGCGATTCGTTTGCTGTCCCGCGGTACTCCATTCCAGCAGCAGGCGAGCCAACCTCGACTGCGCGGAACTTGCCAGGCCCATCGTTCTCAGTCTTGCGATGCTTTTGAAACACTCTTTGCTCAGTTCGCGCGCTGCGCTTTGACAGGCCACAGGAAAGCGCAACAGAAAATCCATAAAGGCCTGCCGGCGAATGGATGCGATCGAGGATGGATAGACGGTTTGGGCGGTGATGTCGTAATTCTTTCCGGTGAAGGCAGCCGGCAAACCCAGCACATCACCGGCGGCCGCGTTTCTGAGGATGAGGCGGCGGCCAGTGCTGGAGTGCACGAATAAGCGCACTTGCCCATCGACGATGACGTGGACAAGCAAGGGAGGGTCGCCTTCAGTAAACACAATTGCATTGGGCTCAAGGTTTCTGAGAGCCGCGAGAGAGAACAGATCTTCGCGCGCAGGAACACTCAAAGACTTGAGGAACTCACCAGCGACAACAGACGGGGGTTGAGGAGCGATTTCACTCATAAACCTAGGCCTCGAAACCGTCTCAAATGTGGAGAAGAATGCGGCAATTCTACTTCCTTTTTCGGCGAAAGGATACAGAATCGGATGCTTATCGCGGGAAACCAGAGATTCTGGCATGTGTGAATCAGCTCTGTGAAAAGCGAGTGAATCGAAAACGGACGGGCGTGCCGTTATTTAGCAACTAGTCAATACCCGATCAGGGCTCAGCACCCATGCAGGGAACGAAGGGATTTCCATCGCTTGCAACGCCGAAAATGGAAGCGCCGCGCGAAGAAGCAACGGCGCGACGAACGAGACGATTCGGCGCTACAGGCCAGGAGTCTTCGGAGCCGGCTCGGCGCTCTGTGCGGGTGTATCAGGAGCTTTGGCTGGTGCAGCTGAAGCGGGCTTGTCTTGCGAAGGTGCGGGAGCGGCAGCTTTCTGGCGCCGCTCGGCAGCTTTCTGCAGTTCCTCATCATGCTTGGCCTTCGCGTCGGCCGCTGCGGCATCGTTGACGTACTGGAACATCTGCAAGCGGCCCGGTTCCTGCTCGGCAGTGAACACGTGATTCTGCTTGTCGATGGCCACGCCAACGAGCGCCTTGAACTGCCCCGGCAACTCGCCGTGGCCCATGCCGATGTAGGTCAGCAGCTGGCCTTCCTTGTTGAAGACCTGGAGGCGGTCCTGCATGGAATCGGCAACCCAGATGTGGCCGTCACCGTCGATCGCAATGCCCTTGGGGCGCGCGAAATATCCGGGGCCATCGCCGTTCTTGCCGAAGGTGCTGACGAAGTTGCCGTCGGCATCGAAGATCTCAACGCGGTTGTTGAGGGTATCGGTTACATAGACGTTGCCATCTTTGTCGAGCGCGACGCACTGCGGCGCGGCCAGATCGCCGGGCTCGGTAAGGTAATGGTTCTTGCCCGCGGTGCCGATGCGGCGCAGCAGTTTGAGCGAGTCGGCGTCGTACACCAGCACCTGGTCCTGTTGCGTGTCGACCACGTAGACGAAGCGGTTCTCGGTATCGATTGCGAGGCCGACCGGGTCGACGATGCCTTCCTTGATCTCGCCTTCCACTTCGTGTTTTGCATTGAAGACGAGCACGCGATGCATTTTGCCGTCGGAAACAAAGAGGCGGTCATCGTCATCGATGGCGAGCCCATTGATCCAGCCGAAATGCGCCTCGATTCCGTTGCGGATCATCTGCGCCTCGTGCGTCTGGGTATTGAAGATGAAGATGGCGCCGACCCGCTGGTCCGCCACATAGACCAGGCCCTTCGAATCGATGGCGATGCCGTAAGGTCCGATCATCTGGAACGGAAATGTCTTCGGGTTGATCTTCTCTTCCTGCGACTGCCCGCCGGCGAGACGATCCATCCAGGTGGCCTTCGGCTTTGCGGCGGCTGCACTGTAGTCGATCCTGGTGCCGGCAAAATAGTCCATCCATCGAACCCGCGCGATGCTGGGCGGGCTGGGCCACACCAGCTTTGTCGGATCGAAGTTGAATTTGCGCGGACCCGTAACCTCCGACGCAGGCGCATCCGCCTTCTTTTTCTTGGCGGCGTGCGCAGGCGATGGCAGGGCTGCTCCCAGCGCGAGCAGCAGAAGCAATGCGGCCGGCTTTGATGAGCGGATCGGATGGAAGAGGAAGTTGGACATCTCAATCTCCAGTCAAAGTCAATTCCCCGGGGTCACCGTCTCCTTCATGTTGAGCCGGTTCTTATGGCAGTTGTCGCAGAAGGCCGTGTTGTTCTGCTGATCCTTCACCAGCAGGTCGGCGTGCGACGATGCATGCGGCTGATGGCATGAGAGACAGCTGAGCGGCGCTTTCACTTTGCTTTGATTCGTCGGGTCCATCACGTCCGAGACCGGGTGGTACTCAACCGGGTGGCCGAGGCCAAAGCGCAATGGAAGAATCGGCACCTTGTTCTTCTGGTAGTAGTCCTCGGGCAGCCGCACCGTGCCGTTAAAAAGCGTGAGCAAGTGGTTGGCTTCATCATGCTGCGGAGCCGAATCGGGACCGTGGCACTCAAGACAAAGCGCATTGCCCTTGGCTCGCAGCAGATGGTCGTTGTCTCCACCGTGCGGCGTGTGGCACGTCGAGCATCCCTGCTCAAATGCGGGCTGATGGTGGTAGGACTTCTTGCGCAGATCGTCGATGTCGCTATGGCAGGTGAGGCAGATGTTCACCGAGTCGGTCTTGGGTAGTCCGGGTTCATTGCTGGCGTGTGGGCTGTGGCAGTCCGTGCAATCGCCCGCCGCGCCGGGATGGGGCACCTTTGCAGATTCGATCAGCTTTGCCTTGTCGTCGTGGCAGGTCACGCAGAGGCTTTTTGCGTCAGGCTGGGTGAGCACAACTTTGCCGTCTTTTGCGGGCGCGTGGCAGGTTTCGCACGCCCCCGGCTGGAACGCCGCATGGGTGAACTTCGCCATCAGCTTTGGCGCATCGGACTGGTGCGGATCGTGGCACTCCAGGCAATTGGCCGAGGCGAAGGGCTGGTTGTTGTGCGCCTTCTGCAAGCCGGCGTCTTTCGCGTCGTGGCAATCCAGGCAGAGCGCGGGAGCCGCCTTGGTGAGATGGAAGCGATTCTCCGCGGTCGGCTCAGCGCCGGTCTTGTGCGTGGTGTGGCAGGTGTCGCAGCCCATGTCGAGCGCGGCGTGGCGGCTGCCCTTATCGGAGACGTGCACGCCAGTCTGGTGGCAATCGAGGCAGAGATTCTCTTTCGGGCCGCCTGAGGTGGGCTTCAGCAATTGATTCTTGTTGTCGCTCGAGTGCGGATCGTGGCAGCTAAGGCAATCACGCACGGCGGGGGGATGCACCGTGCCCTTGATGTCGGCTGCTTTTTTGTCGGCGTGACAAGTAAGGCAAAGGTTGGAGGGCGTCGCCGTGATGAGCTTGACGCGCGTCACGTCCTTGTTGACCCGAACCTCGTGGCAGCTGAGGCACCCGGTGCCCATCGCCGAATGAACCGACTTTCCCTTGGTCTTGTCGGTGTGGCACTCCAGGCACTTGGCCGCGTCGACGTTCTTGTCGAGCGGAACGGGATGCACGTCAGCAAGAGCGGGGAGGGCCAGAAACGAAAGCAGAATTGCGTGACCCAGGACGCGCAATACAGAAATGCGGCGGTCGATGCGGGCGAGATGGGGCAGCAGTCTCATAGGCCTGCGAAGTCGGCCTGTTGCACGATGGTCGCCGTAACTCCTTGGAGTACCACAAGTTGCAGCGTGTAACAGCCTGAACCAAAAAGCGTTCGCAGGGATATTAGATACGGAAAAGTGGCGAGTTACGGTGATTCATATCACATCAGGAGCTGCTGAGGAATGCCTGAACTTCTTCATTGTCCGGGGGCAGGACACTTTAAGCGGCAGGGACTTTCAGGTCGATGAACAGGACGTCCCACAAGGAGTTTCTACCCCATGCAACGGAATGCGCTGATTGCCCTGATTCTGGCTGGAACCCTGGTGTATGCGGAAGCGCAGATCACGTCGCCGACGACGGATGTGCTTGGCGCGCACCTGAACTACGGTCGTGGCTGCACGGCCTGCCACGCGCCGCATAGCGGATCCGCGGGGAATGGGACGACGCGGTCGGCTGATGCGAGTACCGGCATGACTGCGTTGTGGGGCGAGGACGCTAGCGGGCTCTATGGCAAGACCATCACCACAGGAGGAGGCAAGTACGTTGAAGTGCTGCCGGCGAGCATGTCGGCCGGGACGCCTGACGTGGCGGGCATGATGACTTGTCTGAGCTGCCACGACGGCAACTACGCCCCGAGCGCGATGATGAAGAACCGTGTCTACGAGTCGCTGCCTTCAACGTACGCAACCCGCAATGCGATTCCGACGCTGATTGGAAATAACGCGACCGGCATGGGCAATTATCTGAACCAGCATCCGATGGGGCTGAGCGCGGCCGTCAGGTGCGGCGGGACGGGATGGGATTGCACCATCGCAAACGGTGTGATCACGATGAGAGGCGCAAACTCCAGCCGGTTCGTCCGCAACTACGGCTTCTTTGTAAAGCCGGGCGCATACAACAATACGGCGGTAGTGGTATGCACCACGTGCCACGATCCACATTCCATGAGTTCGGTGACGATCACGAGCAGTTCCAATTCCGGCCTGCCGCCGGGCACCTATGCGACGATGTTTTTTCTGCGCGCTCCCTACAATCCTAACGACAGCAATCCTGCGTCGAATCAGACCGCGCAGTTCTGCAGGCAGTGCCATGCGGACAAGTCAAACGAAATGAACGGCAGCACTGCTGGGACGATCTTCTAAAGACGGCATGCGTGTGTGTCCCGGGTGCGGCAGGATGGGTTTCAGAAAATCAAGACTCGACTGCCTTGCGGCGCAAGGCAAGCTGCTCGGCCAGCATCCACGCGGCGCCCACAGCTGTGAGGTTGTAGAAATTGCCTCCCCAGGAAGTGTGGTCGTACGGAGCGGCGAAGGTCATCGGGGTGAGGATGAGCGCGCTGAAGAGGAGCAGCATGAGCCCGAGCAGCCATGCGGCCAGCACATCGCGGATGCCTGTGAGAATCGCAAGCCCGGCAAGCAGGAACAGGATGCCCGTCACGATCGCCCAGAAAGTTCCGCCGAGGGGGATCCACTTGGGGACGAAGTCGGCTGCTGGTTGAATGCCGGTCAGGTGCATCAGGCCAAAGTCTACCGAAGAGAAACCGATGATCCAGAGGCCGCGGCGGAATGCGTTTGCCCGGGCCGGTGAACCCGCCGGCTCGTTTGCTGCGTAGACGAGCATGGCGCCGCCGGCAAGGAACAGCTGCTGGCAAACTCCGCCAAATACGCCGATGAAATTGCCGATGTGAACGCCGCGGTACACGGTTACCCAATAGAATCGCGGCAGCCAGAACACCGCAAAGAGGCAGAAGATGATGCCGAGGGCTACGGCGCCGTATCGGGCCGTTTTGCGCGACAGGATGGCCGCACCCGCGGCGACAAGGCAGCACGCAACTATGATTGCGCAGATGGTCCGGCCGGGGATGTTGTCGCCGTAAGCCTGGAGGGGCTCGTGCGCAGGTTCAAATTCATGCCAGACCAGATCGAGCACGCCGGTCACGATCGAAGCCAGCGAGAAGATGTACAGCCCGACGCTCGGGGAATTGCGCCGATTCATCGCATGCAGGGTAAACCGCAACCACCGTGCTGGTCCAGACGAAGCACGCCGGGAACGGGTGTTCGCAGGCGGACACCACGCACCGTCCCCGGACACGATTGACGCTGGCGCCTTCCACAGGCGGCTTGATTCAACCCACCTTAAGCCAAGATCGTTTGGCGGGGCGCGTGCTTCCCTCATTGCAGGCGTTCATTGGGGTATTTTTTGTTCAATTCACTCCTCACCTGAGAGGTGCAATGTATGGCAACGTGTACGCTTTTCATCACGCGATCCGGACGCTTGATCCCGGCCTCATCCCTGTGGCACTGCGCCGGAACGATTCTGCTCTGCATCGCCTCGTTCCCGGCAGCGCTCGCGCAGTCGGCCGATGGAGCAACGCAGGCCGCGCAGAGCTTTGCATTGAGCGATACGAATGATTTGATGGGCGCGGTTCCGGCAACCGGCAAAGCAGAGGCGGTGGAATACCTTGGACGCAAGGCGGTTCGGCTGACCGCTCCCTCGAGTGAGGACGTGTTTGACTTTCTGAAGGGCGTGCAGTTTCAGGATGGAGTGATTGAAGCCGATATCGCGCTGAAGATCACGACGCCGCCCGGTGTTCGCATGCCTGGATTTGTGGGAATCGCATTTCGCGCCCGGCCCGACACCACTCACTACGAGATGTTTTATCTTCGTCCGGGCAATTCGCACGCAGAAGACCAGGCCCAGCGCAACCACTCCGTCCAGTACGTGGCTGCTCCGGGATTTGACTGGTACAAGCTGCGCAGAGAATGGCCGTCGATCTACGAGTCGCACGCCGAGCTAAAGCCCGAGACGTGGATACACATGAAAATCGAAGTGCACGGGCGGGCTGCGAAGTTGTACCTCGATGGATCGGAGAGTCCGAGCCTCATCGTGAACGGCTTGAAAGGCGAGGATCTCGCAGGCGGCGTCGCTATCTGGGGATACAACGGTGAGGAAGCCTACTTTTCTCATCTGAAGGTAGCTCCGGCGGCGCCGGAGGCTGTCACAAACGATGGCGAAGCTGCTGGCACATGGGATGTGAAGTTCCCCAGCGACTTCGGACGATTTGAAGGAACGATGAGCCTCGAGCGCGAGGGCAACGCGGTGAAGGGCGCATGGACGGGCGCATTCGGCCAGAGTATGCCGGTGAGCGGCACGTGGCGCAACGGCTACGTCGAGCTCACATTCAACGGAATGTGGCAGCCCGAGAAGGATGCGCCTGCTGTGCCTGCGACCGCCACGCTGGCGGGATGGATCGATGGTGACTCGGCCGCCGGCCGGATGAAAGTGGAAGGCAAGGCGGACGGTCCGTGGACCGCGCAGAGAAAGAGTGCATCCGCACAGTGAGGAAGGCATGGCTGCCGAGAGGATCCAGGCTCGTCGCGCAAGAGCAACTCGATCGGAGGCGCGGCTTTTACAATGAGTCGATGCTGAAGCCCATCGCAAGCATGGCCCGGAGCCGCCCTGTTCTGTTTGCTGCCGTCGCAGGAGCGCTCTTCGGCCTGATCAGCACCATCGTGGGCGAGGTTGGCGGCGCTCTGAATAAGAATCCGCGTTCCGTTCTGCTGCTCATGTTGCCGGCGGCTCAAGCGGGAGTCAGGGTGACCGCGCCCCGCGCAATGCAGGTTGCCATTCTGCTGCTGGTTGAAACCACGGCCAACGTCCTGGTCGATGCGTTGCTCTTTGCTGCGGTGGTGGGGCTGGTTGTCCTGGGGCGGCGCATGCTGCGCAGACGGAAAAGCTGAGGCCTACCGTTTCACTCCGATTCCCCTGCGCAGCGTGGCCGGCGCGACGGTCCCGTCGGCGTTGTGCGCCGTCCCGTGGCAGACCAGCGTGCACGTGTTGGCGCCGTGATTGTAAGAGATGGGAAGCGCGCCGTTCGGAGCGACGACATTGAGATCGAAGTTGATGAGCCGCTCGCCGCTGATCGATCCGCTTGCAGCGCCCATGCCGTGCGCCGTGTGGCAGGTGGAGCAGGAGAGGCCGGCGTTGATGTGGTCGGCATGATGATTCCAGCTCGTGTTCTGCATGATCTGGTTGGCCACGTCGTGGCACTTGGCGCAGAGCGCGTAGGGGCCGTTCACGCTCGTATCCGGATTGGGAAATAGATTCGTGATGGGCTGGCCCGGCGCGGTGGCCTGGCTGAACTCGTAGCGGCGCTCCAGGATGTGCGTCCAGCGCGAACCATGCGGGCCGTTGGAACCCGTGCCGCCGAATTCGCGATTGTCGTCGCTGTTGTGGCAGTCGGTGCAAAGGATCTGGTTGCCCATGGCGCGTCCCTGCGTGACGCCGTCGAGATTCAGCATATTCGGGAGCAGGCTCGGTTGAGGCAGCGCGCTGCTGCTGACGTGCATCACCGGATGGCTCGACGTAGAGCTGACCGCAAATTGCGGGATCAGGTTGAGCGGATCGCCGTCCGAGACGGCTCGCACCGGGAAGTATCCATAAATGACCAGCGTTTGCTTGCCGGTGCTCGTTCCGTGGCAGCGCAGGCAATTTTCATACTGATTCACCGCGGGCGCGAGCACGCTGATACCGTCGCTGGCATTGATGCCGAGGACATCCTTCTGCGAGATGCGAATCAACGGCGCGGCCGGGAAGATGCTGACCGGCTGCGAACCGTGCGCGCTGTGGCAGTCGACGCAGGTAGCGTGGCGATTGTTGTTCAGCAACGGGGTTTCCGCCGCATCGTGTGGATTGGTCGAAGACGGGAAGGGATGCCCGACTTTGCCGGTGCCGTACTCTGAGAAGACATTCTCATAAGCGGGCATCGGCGACACATTGGTCCCGCCATTGTGGCAGGAGATGCAGGCCTGCTCGTTCTGGCCGCGCAGCAGCCGCGCGGTTGCGCTGCCGTTGTGCGGCGTATGGCAGGAGATGCAGGCGTCCGTGGCCACGGTTGGATAGCTGCCCAGCATGGCCTGCGGCGAAATCTTGCTCGTCGAGAGTGCGTGCGCGCTGGTGGACCAGTCGGCCAGCGGATTTACCTGGCCACTCACCTGCCGCGCGGGATCGTGGCATGCGAGGCAGAGCTGCCCGCTCGAGCTGTCTTTCACAAGAAAGTTCTGCGAGATGATGTCTTTCGCCTGCACGTGCGGATTATGGCAAGTCGTGCACTCGATATTGCCATTGATCAGCTGAACGGATCCGGTGGCGTCGGCGGTGTGGCCGCTGGCGGCGAGCGTGGCGACCAGATCGACGTTGTCTTTCAGGGGCAACGCCAGGCTGAACGGATGCGAGAGCTGCATGCTCGTGAAGATGTCCTGCGTATTCATCGACCCGCGCATCGTGATCTGGCCGTAAGCCGCTGTAGACCCCACGGCGACCGTACCATCATGGCAGCTGAGGCACATGTTGCTGTCAGACCCGAGCAGCGGCTGCGTGCCGCTGTTCTTTTCGGTGGTGCTGGTGTAATTGGTGTACACCTGCGTCGTCAGCTTCTGGTTCCAGAGGCCTATGTTCAGTCCCGAATGCGGCGCGTGGCAGTAAGAGCACGCATCGGAGCGCGCGCCGGTGACCGGCGACGGGCTCCCGGGACCGAGGTTGTGCACGCCCAGGGCGTCGCCGCTGACTTGCGCAATTGCAGTGGTCGCAACCAATGAGAAGATGAGCAGAACGAGAAGGAATCGAGTCTTCACTTCGACGCCTCCGCGGCTGGTGCCTTCAGGCCGCTGTACTGAAACTCCTGGATGCGGCGGTTGAACGAGTCAACGACAAAGACCCGGTCGTTATGATCGATGAACAATCCCGATGGCAATTGGAATTGCCCTGCATGAGTTCCGCGCGCGCCGAAGTAATAGAGCAGCTGCCCCTGGCGATCGAAGACCTGCACCACGCCCCACAAGCCGTCGACCACGTAGAGGTGGCCTTCCGAATCGACGCCGACCGCCTTGGGCCGGAACATGGCGCCCGTGCTGTCGCCGAGCTTGCCAATGGAGTATTGAAATGTGCCGGAGCGGTCGAATACCTGAACGCGGAAGTTCATGGCATCGACGACCAGCAGGTTCGGCCCGTCGAGACGCAGTTCTGTGGGAAGGTTGAATTGGCCTTGTTCCTGACCGGTCTTTCCGATGGTTTGCAGAATGTTGCCCTGCATGTCGAGGACAAAGACCTGGTCACGGAGTGTATCGGTGACGTAGATACGTTGCGCAGCAGAATCCACCGCAATCCCCGTCGGGCGCTTGAAGTAACCTTCGCCTCCCTTCAGGCTGCCGATGACACGCAGAAGCTTTCCGTTCGGCTCGAAAACGAAGATCTCGCCCGCTTCGGAGTCGGTGACGTAAATGTTGTCCTGGGCATCGACGGCCACGCACTGCGGCGTGCGCATGGCATTCTTCGCTTTTTCGCTGCGCTCGATGAACTTGTATTTGTGTTGAGTAAAGTCGAAGATGTGCACGCCTTCCGCACCGGGGTCGGTGACGATGATGCGTCCGCGGGAGTCGGTTGCGATGCTGTACGGGCGAACGAGGAAGTGATAGTCCGGGTCGCCGGCGATGACATCGAGCACCTTGTTCCAGAATCCGCGATTCGGCTTTACTTCCGCTTCTGAAGTGAAGCTGCGCTCCCACGAGAGCTTCCGGCCCCCATCGAGCGAAAGCTCCCACAATTCGGGTTTCGTCGCGGACTTGCCCTTCGCCCAGGCTGGCAGCATCGCGCCGGCCAGCAGCATCGCGGCAGCCGCTCGACGGCAAATCCTCCGGATTAGAAGAAGTTGAACCAACGCGAAATCCCCATGTAAAACGACGAGATGATTTGTGGCTGCGAGCCCGATGTGCTGAAGCCCTGTTCAAGCCGCGAATATCCGCTGATGTAATTCAGCTTGCGGAACTGGTACTGGGCGATGGAATTGAACTGCGTGTTGTTGTTGGTCGAGGTAAGCGAGTTTCCCGTCATGTTGCTATTCGATTTCGAATAGGAAGCCGACATGATCAGGTGCTTCACCGGTGCGCTCGAGATGCCAAACGAGTAGCTGTTTCCGCCGAAGAGGGTCACCAGTCCAGACGGCAGTGTGGGCGGAGGCACTGTCACCGTAACCAGACCTGATCCGGTGGCGATCGCCTGGCCGTTCGACTTGGAGTAGGTGCCCGTGGCGGTGAACATCGGACCGTATCCCAGGGTCGCGTTGTAGCCTTGGCTGCTGTTTTCGTCCCCTGCCTGCTGGGTGAGGCCGGTGCGCGCGGAACTCGCGCCCAAACCTAGATGGAACCTTCCCCAATTGCGGCGGACGTTTCCTGAATAGTTGAAGACCGAATTCATGTAGGTGACCAGCAGGGTCTGCGCATTTTGCGCGTACCCGAATGATCCCATCACGTGCCATCCGTACCAGACAGCCGAATAGTTGTCGTTCGTGGAAAAACCGAGCGTGTCTTCGCCGGTGTTGTCTGACGTGTTGGCTGTGAACGTGAAGGCCGAGTTGAAAGTCCCATTGAGAAGTCCGTGCGCATAGGTTGCGCCCACGCCGTAGGAGTTCACCCCGTAGTTCTGGCCGAGAAAATACTGGGTGCGGCGCTCGACGAAGGCATCGGTTTGAAGATTCGCGCCCGGCGCATAACCTGCGGTTCCCATCACGTCCATCGAAGTGGAAGACTGATCAGCGTTAAAGCCCGCGACTTCGCCGCCTGCCGAGACGACGGACTCGATGAGTTGCCCTGCCAGGTTGTCGGAATACGTTGCGTTCACTGACAAAGCGAGCTTCTGACTGGGATGAACTGCGGCAAGCCCATTGAACGTGTCGATGGTCCCGGTAGAGTTGGTGCCCGAGTACACGCTGCCCCAATGGGAGCGAGTCCAGCTCGCCGCCGCCGAGCCCTGCAGCGGGAGCCGATGCTGCACGTTCAACCCGTAGGCTCGGGTATCAGAGTTAACCCCTGTGCCGGGCTCGCCCTCGATCACTGGCGGAATCAGCGCGTGCGAACCGCCTGAAGTGAAGTACCCACCCATATTGAATCCATCGATCTGGTAGCCGGAGTGAAGATTCAGGGAGTGAAACGAATTGTTCCCCTCGTCGTTCGTTCCATAGACGGAATAGTCGCTGTTGCCCAGCTGGAAAGCGGCGGAGAAGCTCGGCTTGTCCGGCAGAAGCTCGCTCCAGTTGATGCCGAGCGTGCGGCTATTGCCGTGGGTCACGTAATTGGCGAGACCAGGGACGGCGTAGTTGCCTTCGCTGTCGTAGGCGGTCGAATAGCTGACGGACCCCGGAAACTTGCTGCCACTGAAAATATTGGTGGTCAGGTTGACGCCGCTGGTGTTCGAAATGGATTGGAAATCGGAATTGGATCGCGACTGGTTCAGGTAAACCGAGGCGTTGTACGAAAGGAAATTAGGGCTGTAATAAGAACCCGAAAGCGCGGCCGTGCCTCCCAGCGTCCAGTCATGCGATGAGGCGCTCATGTTGCCGTAGTCGGCCGTGTATCCGGTAGAGATGGTGCCGTTCGCGCTCGCCTTGGCTTCGCCGAGTTGCACCTGCGCCGCAACAGGCCAGGCGAAGATCAACAGACCGAAGGCAACCGCGACTCGTGGGGAAAACGGCAATTTCTCTCATCCTTGATTTCTCAGCGCTCGTACATGCTGTTGAAAATCGTTGTCGTTGTGGTTTCGCTTCTTCTCGAAAACCGTGCTTCGTTTGAGCCTGGACTCGCGGTCCGGGCCGGTCTTGCTCCTTCTCACATCTGCTCGATCTTTGCGTTCTGGCGCAGCTTCTTATCGAGGTCGCTGCGAAGCTGCTCCTTTTTCTGCTGTTGCAGCTCTTTTGCAAGCTGCGTCTTTACGTCGTCAAACCTGGCCTGACCCGCCGGCGTGTGCTGCTGGAGCCGGACGATGGAGTAGGCCTGGTCCAGTTGGATCAGATCGCTCACATCTCCGAGCTTCATGCTCTTCAGCGCCTTGATGACCGCTGGCGGCAGCTGATCCACCGGAACGGGCTTGTGCTGCCCCATCACGACGCGATAGTCATCGTCGGAGATCTTCTCGGCAAGCAAACCGAACTGCTCGGCGGTCTTGGTCGCCTTAGCCTGCTGCAGCGCGCTCTCTGCACGCTTGCGCCCTTCTTTCAGCTGGTCGGCGGTGGCACTGGCCGGAGGCAGAACTGAGATGGTCTGGAACGTGAACGACTCCGGATGATGGAAGCGAGCTGGATTCTTATCAAAAAAGGCCTTCACTTCGACCGGAGTGACCACGCTCCTGCTCTCCACTTCGTTCTTCAAAAAGACATCGATCAGCAGCGAGCGGCGAATCTTTTCATCGAGCAGCTTTTGCTGGCCGTGGAACTCGGTCTGCAAAAGCGCATTGAATTCGTCCGGGCCGGAAAATTGCTTGCGAAAGTCGGCTTCGGCCTTTTGCAGCTTGATCGGAGATACCGTCATCTTGCGGCGCTCGGCTTCCTGGTAGACCAGTTCCTCGAAGATGATCATCTTCATGGCGCCTTCGCGGATCTGCGGCGCCAGATCTTTCGGCAGGCCGCCGTGCTGGCGGGCATAGGGAAAGATGGTGTACTCCTCGCGCACCAGGTCGGCCTGGGTAAGCACCGCCCCATTCACGCGGACAACAGGGCTCATCGGCTGAGCAGGCACCGTAGATGCCGCGGGCTGCGCGGGAGCCTGCTTTACAACGGTGGGGGCGTGTGACGAAACCTGCGCGCAGGCAGTCGAGATCGCCAGGAGAAGGAAGGCTGAAAGTTTGTACTTCACGGTTGACCTCCTGCAGGAAAGAAAGGGGAGGGAGAAAACTGCCTGCCCTCCCCACGGATGCAACGTGCTTAGAAGATCGTTCCAGCTGTGCTGCCGTTCATCTCGTTCGACTCGCCACCGTGGCACTGACGGCAGAACTGCGCCGTCTGGTTCGTCGCGGTATTGGTGTCGGCCGGGTTGTAAGGGCCGCGCAGGAAGAACATGGTTGCGTACGTGCCAGCCGGCAAGCCGGTGTTGGTCGCGCCGGTCTTGACGTTGACCACGTTCATGACGTGCTGGTTGTGGCATGTGGTGCAGAGCACGACTGGCGTGGTGCCATTGACGCCCGGGCTGACAAAGAAGCCATAGTTGGTGACGAACTTGGCCGAAGCCGTACCCGTCATCTGGATCTTGCCGGCTGCGCTGATCGTGCAGTCCCAGTCATAGGTGCCGCCGCAGGTCATGATGGCGTTCAGGCCCACCGGGTGGTCGTTCAGATAGTTGCTGTTCCCCGTGCCATCGGCGCCCAGCAGCGTCGGAATGGTGTTCAGGGTGCCATAGGTGGAGGGCAAGGTCTCGTAGACCTGGTTCTTCATCATGGCGCCGCGGGCATAGTTGCCGTCGTGGCAGCTCAGGCACATCAAAACGCCCGAGACGTCCACCGTTCCAGCCGTCAGGCTGGAGGGCAGCGTCTCAGAGTAGCTGCCGTGCTCGCTCTTGCCGGTCGTGATGGTGACCCCGTAAAGGTTCCCTACGTCCTCGCCCCAAAGAGCTAAATTGCCGGTGGTGGTGTCGCCGGACTTGTTGATGCCGTTTCCGTTGGCGCCGCTATGCGGTGCGTGACAGGCCGCGCATCCGCGACCATAGTTGAGGTGAGCGCCGAGAACGTCGCCGCCCACCGTGACGATCTGAGCCGATGCGAAAGTCGCCGCGGCAAAAAGCATGATGGCGATTATTGAAAGCCGTTTCATTCGGTAAAGCCTCCTAGTGCGCACTCCATCGAATCGCATGCCCTTTCGGATCAGTAACGATTCACGTGTTGTGGTGGGGCCAGGTTCCATTTCAGTTTGCTTCGGATTCCCGAAACGCCCCGAGTTGTGAATTGAAACCGTAGCCGGAATGCTTCACCGTGTGATGGGCGTTCTGGCACAGTCACGATTGGTGAAATGCCCCACACCAACGTTGTTATGTCAACATCGAATTCGCTTACCTTGATGTGACCTCTGTCACGCGTCTGGGCGCTCGCTGTGGGGTCCGGACACTTGCTGTGATATGCGTCACACCCACGCAACGCGTTGCGTGGTCCCCTGAATCTGGATGGCCATTTCCGCGATTCGGCGATGTGAGCAAGACCACCAACGCCGGATTCGCCGATAGCGCGCGAATGACCGCGTAAACGCATCTTTGTTCGCGAGGTTCGGCTATCCGAGTAGAAGGAAAGATCATGCAAAACGAGACTGCGGCGAACGCGGCAAACTTCTCGATACCAGCAAAAAGGGTCTACATCATGGCCGCGGTCTGCCTGGTTGCCGGCTTGTCCGCGGGATATCTGACGCGCGGAACGCAAACGGGCAGGCCTGCGCCAGGTCCCGCCGTCGTAAAGGCGACCTCAGCCAATGTGCCGCCGCATGCCCTCAGCGGCCACATGCCAAGCACAGAAGAGATGAAGCAGATGGGCGATACCAAGGCCGCTCCGCTGCTGGAGAAGCTCAAGAAGGATCCCAACAACACGTCGCTGCTGATGCAGGTCGGATCGATTTACCACTCGGCTCATCAGTTCAACGAAGCCGCAACGTGGTACAGCAAGGCGGTCGAGGTCGACCCGAAGAACGTGCCGGCACGAACAAAGCTTGCCATCAGCCTCTATCGCAGCGGCAGTGTCGATGACGCGCTTAAGCAGCTGAACCAGGCGCTGGCGGTTGAGCCGCACGATCCCAACGCGCTCTTCAATCTCGGCATGATCCGGTTGCAAGGCAAGCGCGACAACAAGGGCGCGCTTGCGGCATGGCAAAGGCTGCTGAAGACCAATCCCAATCTCAGTCCCGATCAAAAAGCCGAGGTGCAGAAACTCATGGCCGAGGCGCTGACGATGATCGGCGACCAGCACGGAGTGCAAAGGAGGGCGCAATGAGCGCAACGCAGCGAATCGATTCCGTATTGTGGACCAGGGAGCGCGCCGCGCTGCTGGCACTGGTCTGCCTGATGGCGGGGATGGCGGGCGGCTGGCTGATTCGAGGCCTGCAGATACCCGCGGATTCCGCGAACGCTGCGGCGGTCGCGGCGCCTGAAGCGCCCCCCTCGACACAGGCTCAGGCGAAGCCCGATGCCAGGACCATGGCCGACATGCAGGCGGCGCCCCTGATCAACCAGCTCAAGTCGGATCCCAACAACGCGGGAGTGCTGACCAGCGTCGGCAATCTTTACTACGACGCGCAGCAGTACGCCATCGCCGTGGACTATTACGGGCGCGCGCTCAAGGTGAAACCGGCAGACACGTCGGTTCGCACCGATGAGGGAACCGCCTTCTGGTATATGGGCAATGCCGATGCGGCGATCGCCGAATTTGACCAGGCACTGAGCTATGCGCCGAACAGCGCCAACACGCTGTTCAATCGCGGACTTGTGAAATGGCAGGGGAAACACGATGCCGCAGGCGCGATCGCGGACTGGAAAAAACTGCTCGCGGCCAATCCGAATTACGAACAGCGCGACAAGGTGAATCAGATGCTTGCCGAAGTGCAAAGCCAATCGGCCATGGCGCAGGGAATGCTGGCCAAGTAGCGTCGAGTGCGCCCGTAGCGAGCGAAAAAATGCCCGGCCTCTCGACCGGGCAAAAGACGTTTTTTCTTCACACTTTTTGATGCGCTTTCCACGCATTGGGATTTCCACAGCCGCGGACAATCTGCATGCCCGTACGGATGTGGCTTCTGCTGAACCGGTTAGAAGAACCGCGCGCCACCGGGTACATCCTGCTCACTTGGAAGCGGATCGCCATGAAGCGGTTGGGGCCGGACGGCGATTTAGGAAGTCGTTCCAACAATCTCATAAGGACGCATCATCTCGTTGTCTTCATGTTCGAGGATGTGGCAGTGCCAGACATATCGTCCCGCGTAGCCGACGAATGGGACAAGAATGCGAGTGACCGTCTTGGCATTCACGCGCACCGTGTCTTTCCAGCCCATTTCGTTCGCATCGGGCGGCATCGGCTCGCTCACGTAGCGAAGAGTGTTGTTGTTGGTGTAGTCGAATGCGTCGAAGCGGCAGCGGTCGAGCACCTGGAAGCGCACCATGTGCAAGTGGATGGGGTGAACATCGTCCGTGAGATTCACGAACTCCCAGATTTCGGTTGAATGAAGAGCAGGCTTCTCTGTAATGGGCGCATGCCATGGCGTCTTATTGAGCAGCATGCCCATCGATTCCGCCACCATGTTCAGGTTCTCATCGAGAGTGAGCCTCCGCGTAAGGATCGCCGATTTTTCAGCCAGACGCGTGACAGTGCGAAGAGAGGCTGGCAGAGAGCTGGGATCGTCCCCCGGTTGCGATCCTACGCGGAATTGCATGAGAACAAAGGGATCGCTTTCAAGTTGAATGTGGGATCCGCGTGCGGAGCTGAAGTCAACAATCAAATCCGCTCGCTCACCGGGTGCGAGCTGGACATACTTGAGTTGCACCGGTGAAGACAGCAGCCCCTGGTCGGAACCAATTTGATGGAACTGGAGCTTACCGGAAAAAGAGAGCCGATAGAACCGACCGTTCGCCGCATTCAGGATGCGAAGCCGATAACGGCGGGGCTGGACCTCGTGAAATGGATAGAGCTTCCCATTGACCAGCTGCGCTTCGCCGAACGCCTCCGGAACCCATGGGCGTTCGGGGTTGGGCGAAACCGGATAGCTCAATTGCCCATCAACCCGCAGATCGCGATCCATGATTACGAGCGGGATTTCAAATTCGCCCGAGGGCAAATTGAGCAACTCTTCTGATCGGTCCCGGATGATGTAGAGGCCGAAGAGACCCGCATAGATATTGAGCCGATTGATGCCCATCGCATGGTCGTGATACCAGAGCAGCGCTGCGTCCTGCTGATTCGGGTAGTAGTAGGTGCGGGATTTGCCGGGCGCATACCAGTCCTCGGGGTAGCCGTCGCTCTCGGCCGGCGTTCTGCCTCCGTGAAGATGCACAACGCCCCTGGCTTCCGGAAGGCCTTTCTCGGCGCCATGGAGGGAATGATCGATGGGAAGGAAGTGCCTGCCAGGCAGGGCGTTCACCCATTCGACCAATTGCCCAACACCGCTGCGGGTATCGAGAGTCACTCCGGGAACGCAGCCACCGAAAGACCAAAGATTCGCGGATGGTAAGTCCCGGTGCAGCTTTGCTCGAATCGGTTTCATTGCGATTCGATAAAACGGCACGCGCTCGCCGGAACCGTCGGGCGCCGTTCGATATGCGGCAGGCCGTGCAACAGGCGGAAGCGGCAAGGGATCTACGAAACGAGCCAGCGTGGCCGGGTCGAGGTTGGGAATCAGCGGCGTTGTTGCGCGGCCGGCATTGTGCGGAATCAAAGGCGCGGCTGCGAATGCGGCTGATTGACCCAGGAATCGTCGGCGGGTGATCAAATGCGGATGGCTCTCTTCACTGAGGGTACAAGAAGATAGGCGCGGATGACCTCCGCGCCCATCGACGTTGGATGGCCCTGCTTACTGGTCGTTTCCGTGGGCGTCATGCGCGACGAGCCCCGAATTGGGGTCGAGAATCAACTCGCCATCGTTTCTCTCGCGGCTGAAGTCGAACATGTTATCGAGAGGGTTTGCGATGGTGTCGAATGAACCCTCTCCGATGCGCTGGCCACCCAGCCAATTGTCTTCGACAAACCGCAGAATCGATGTTTGATCGGTCAGGGTGTGGTCGACGAAGTTGCGCTTGGCCCAAGGCGAAATCGCCATCAGAACCAGGCGCGGGCCGTAGCCGCAGCGACCTTGCGCGTGCGCCGTGCCCGAGTTAATGCCGGGGAGCGCGGTTTCGCCGTTGCCACAAGACGGCTGACTCTTCACCACATCGGCGGCAGAGGACGACTGGTTCACGGTCTGGCCCAGCTGGTGGTCGTACCAGCCGTCGGAATCGTCGTAGGCAATCACGACGGCTGTGGAATCCCAATCGTGCTGTTGCTGGAGGAAATTGATGGTGTTGACGATGAACGTTTGCTCGTCCAAAGGATCGGAGTAGCCGGCGTGGCCATCTTGATAGCCGGACGCCTTCAGATAGGAGACCGCGGGGAAGTTGCCGACCTTCACGGCATCGAAGAAATCCTGAAGGTCATATTGATGGTTCGCCGCATCGCCCGGGTAGCCAATCGTAGAAACCGAGGAGGGCCTGGCGTGCGTGGGGTTCGCCGTCGATTCGTAGTACTGGAAGGGCTGGTGGTGAGGAATATAGTCAGCCTTGGTCGAGTTCGTGATAGCCGAAGTGTGGCTGCGCTTGCATCCCGAGGTGCCGTTGGGATTTACGGCTTGCAGATTGAACCCGCCTTCGAAGAACCCCCAGGTGATTCCCTTGTCATTGAGCAGGTCGCCGATATTTTTGCCGCCGAATTGCAGAAGCTCGCCGGTGGTGGTTGAGCACTTGTCGCCCGCGGGGTCGGCATCACTGATGTCGGTAAGGCCGCCATTGCCGTCGCTGATGGTAGCGCCGCCTGGGTTCACGTCTTCAACAACGCCATTTGTCTGGCCGGAGATCAGGTTGATGGCGCCATCAGTGGATGGCCCGAAGTTGGTTCCGTAGGAATTGTCGCTCATCGCGAAGCGCTGCGCATAGTTCCACAGGGCGGTGACGGTGTTTCCGTCGTAGTAGCCCATGGTGAGGCCGGTTGTTGCCGCGATGGGGAAATTGGGCGGAGGCGGACCCGCCACGCCAACCGAAGCTGGGAAGGCATCCATGAGGCCAAAGTCAAAGGCCATTTGCTCCGGAGTGTAGTCGTGGTCTTGATCGGCGGTGGACGCCTGGGAGCGATCGAGGCGGAATGGATTGGTGGCTCCCTTGCCGTTGGCCGGATTCGATGCGTTCGGATTGGCGTTGATCAGTGTGCCGCTCAAACCGTTGATCGCGGGCGTATCCCCCTTCGGGACAAATCGTGGCTCGTTTGGGATGTTTGCAGCCCAGGGATATGTTGCGAAGTAGTGATCAAACGAAACATTCTCTTGAAAAATGACGACAAGGTGCTTGATGGGAGTTGCAGTCGGCTCTCCGAATCCATGGTTGCCATGGTCGGCCGCGAATCCGGTTGTGGGGAATGTACCTACGATGAGCAAAGTCGTCATCATAGCAGCACTTAGCTTTTGCATTCGGCCTCCTAGAGACGTTCGGGGAATTTGGAGCAAGTACGACTTTTAAAGGGCGACATCAACGCCGTATGAACGCAGTGCAACAGCCAAAGAAATTTCAACGCAGGATTGTTAATTCTTGCTTGAGTGCGCTCGAAGACTGATCGCATCGATGCGTTTTCCCTGGAGGTCCGCGTCGCCGGCTCACGAAGCTGACGGCTTCTCTGATGACCGATCACTCGGAAGAGACGCAAGCACCGGACAGGCTTTGGCCGCTCGTGATTCACTGAAGTTGAGGCATGCTGCAGCTCTGCCGTGAAAAGGGGATCAATGGGAATTCGCACATTCCCGAAGGTCACGTTCCGCAAATGCACCACGCATCGCGGAACTCACCATCATGCGCAAGATCGGAATCGGGTTTCGGCTGCCGGCCTGAAGTCACTCCTCGGGAGCGCTTTGGTTTTGCTGGCGCTCTTCGCCTGGCTTCGCCCGTCTTCCGTCGCCTCCCAGAAACTCTCCGCATCCTGGCCGATGGTGAATTTCGATTCGGGTGCGACGCGCTATTCCCCCCTGCATGAGATCACCGCCGCCAATATCGATCATCTGAAGGTTGCGTGGATCTATCACATGAAGCCGGCGGCCGCGGCGGGCAACACCGCCGATACTCCGTGGCGTCCCTCGGAAGATCAGCCGCTCGTGGTTGGGAACACGATGTTTGTGGTAACGCCTTACAGCCGCGTGGTTGCGCTGGATCCGGCAAGCGGAACAGAGAAGTGGGTTTTCCTGATTCCGGGAGCCGATCAGGCGTCGCTCCGAGGAGCAGAGTACTGGCCTGGAGATGCGACCACCGGCCCGTCGCTCTTCTTCGGAACCAATCACGGGTTTCTCTATTCGATCAGCGCCGCGACCGGCAAACCGAACGTGGCTTTCGGCAACAACGGTGCCGTCAGTCTGCGTACCCCCGACGTCATGAGCACGGGCACTGACAAGCTCTACATTGTTCCGTCGCCGCCGGTCATCTACAGGAACCTCGTCATCACCGGGGCGGGTCCCGGAGAAGGCCGCGGAGGCACGGGCGGCGGACTCGGCCCGGCGGGGGATACGCGCGCCTGGGACATCCATACCGGAAAGCTTGTGTGGGCCTTCCATGCGGTGCCACGCCCTGGAGAAACGGGTCACGACACCTGGGGCGGCGATAGCTGGAAGCAGCGGTCCGGCGTGAATGTCTGGGGCTATATGACCGTCGATCGCGAGCGGGGCATCCTCTATATGCCATTTGGTGCGCCCAATTTCGATCGCGTGGGAACCGACCGGCCCGGCAACAACCTGTTCGGCACGTCTGTCGTGGCGGTGAATGCAGCCACCGGAAAACTGATTTGGTATTTCCAGGTGGTGCATCACGACATCTGGGATTACGACACCGAGGCGCCTCCCACGCTCGTCAATCTCCGTCGCGACGGCAAGACGATTCCGGCAGTGGTGATTGTCAACAAGACCGGGCTTCTCTTCGTGCTCAACCGCGTGACAGGAAAACCAGTGTTTCCCGTGGTCGAAAAGCCGGTGCCGCCCAGCGACGTTCCCGGCGAACAAGCCTCGCCGACCCAGCCATTTCCCGTAACTCCCGCGCCGCTGGCGCCGATGAGCGTGGACTTGTACCACGATCTGCCCGAACACACCGCGTGGTGCAAAGCCTATGTCGACGACAACCACATGCTTCTGGCGAAGCAGCCCTACACGCCACCCGCCTTCAATCGCTATTCGGTCAACTTGCCCGGCACCCACGGCGGCGTGAACTACTCGGGCGGCGCCTTCGATCCAACACTTGGTCTTTTCGTGGTGAACGTGAACAACCTGGGCCAGCCGATGCGGATCGTGCACGATCCGGCGGGAGGCTACACCAATTCCGGCCCCTTTGCCGGACAGGTGCGCTTCTGGAATCCGGAGAAGCATCTCCCGTGCACCGAACCTCCCTGGGGACAACTGGTCGCCATCGATGTAAACAGTGGAAAGATTGCCTGGCGATCGGTGCTCGGAGTGACCGACACATTCCCCGCAGGAAAGCAACACACGGGACGCCCGGGCTTAGGAGGCCCCATCGTCACGGGCGGAGGGCTCACATTTGTCGGCGCCACAGACGATGCGCGCTTTCGCGCCTTCGACACGAAAACCGGCAAGGAAGTTTGGACGTACCACCTGCCCGCATCTGCCGAATCCATCCCGGTGACCTACACCGACGGCCGCGGCAAGCAGTACGTCGCGGTTGTCGCAACCGGCGGAGGCTTGCTGCGAGCGCCGCTTCTCAGCGACGAACTGATCGCATTCAAGCTCGACGACGGCGTGGGCGAAAAGCCCAATGTGGTCCAGGCAAGCCCAAATCCGGCGGAATCGCAAGCGTCTGCCGCGCCACGCAAGCCCGCTTGGTCGATGCAGGATCCGAGGGAGCGGGCGATACTCAGGCGCGAGGCCGCCTTGATGCCTCCGGGACCAGGCCGCGACGTCACCATCCGCGCTTGCTCCAGCTGCCACGACCTGAACACGTTTTCCGATCAACGCCTCACGCCACAAGAGTGGAGCGACGTGGTGCAGACCATGTCCGCAAAGGGCGCCGATGCTACACCCGCGGAACTGAAGATGATTCAGTCTTATCTTGCCCACGCCTTTCCGCGCGGCCGCGGTCAGGATTAAATGCAGGTGCCCGGCGCGCCGCACCGGCCGGCTATTCACCCTTCTTTTCGTTGCGAGCCTTCACCTTGAACCAGATCGGCGTTCCTTTGAATCCGAAGGCGCCGCGAATCTGGTTTTCGAGGAAGCGTTCGAAGGCAAAGTGGAGCTTGATTTCGCGGTCGGTGAAGAGAACGAACGTGGGAGGAGCGACGGCCGCCTGCGTCATGTAGAAAATCCGGATGCGCTTCGACATCGGTACGGGGGCGCGCTGAAAATCGATCTTCTCGAGGAATCGGTTCATCTGCCCAGTCGTGACGCGCTTGCGCCGCTCCGCCGCGACGGACTTCACCTCGCGCAGCACGCGGGCCATTCCTTTGCCTTCGAGCGCCGACAGAAAAATCACCGGCGCGTAGTCGAGATACTTCAGTACTCTGCGCAGCTGCTTCTCGAAGATGGCCCGATCCGCCGGAGGCTTGCCGTCAGTCCTCGCGGTGGTGACCGCGTCCCACTTGTTCACAATGAGAATGACGCTGCGCCCGCTCTCATGCGCGTAGCCGCCGATGGTGGCATCGCTGGCCGTCACGCCCTCGGTGGCGTCGATCACGAGCAGTGCCACATCCGCCGCTTCCAGATGACGCCGCGCCATGACGACACTGAGTTTTTCGGCCATGAGGTGGGTCTTGCCCTTGCGCCGGATCCCCGCAGTGTCGACAAAACGCAGCTGGCTGCCTTCGAACTCGACCACTTCGTCCACCGCGTCCCGCGTCGTGCCGGCAATGGGAGAAACAATCGCGCGCGAAGTCCCGGTCAGGGCGTTCAGCAGTGTTGATTTGCCGACGTTCGGCCGCCCGATGATAGCGACCGAAGTTTCGTACTGCTCGAATGCGCCGTGGGTCCGATGGGGATGCTCCGCTGCGCGGTGCGTTTCGTCTTCTGCGCCCGGCGCGAGCGGTCCGCCCTCTGAAATCTCGCGCACCTCGGCTTGTTCTTCTTCGGTCTCAGTCGAAGGCAACGGTATTGCCTCTGCGATGGCGTCGAGCAGTTCGCCGATACCCTGCGCATGCTCGGAGCTGATTGGGTACACCTCGCGAAATCCGAGTTGGCGGAAGTTCTCCGCCACCAAAGCCATCGCCTCGCCTTCCACCTTGTTCACTGCGAGGAATACCGGCTTTTTCCCGCGTTGCAGCAGGCGGGCAAGGTCGTAGTCGGGGCTGGCCAGTCCTGTGCGCACATCGACCACCAGCACCAGCGCCGCTGCTTCATCGAGAGCCACTTTTGCCTGGTTGTAGATTTCCGTCGGGATGAGCTCGGGATCGTCGGGCACAATGCCGCCAGTATCAACCAGGCGATAATGGCGGCCCGCCCACTCGTATTCGCCGTAGATGCGATCACGCGTGATGCCGGGCTCGTCGCCCACAATGGAGCGTCGCGTGCCCGTCAGCCGGTTAAACAACGTTGACTTGCCCACATTGGGCCGGCCGACAATCGCCACCAGCGGCAGCGCTCGCGCCGCGGACGAAGCGGGAATCACAGATCGACGATACGTGGGCAAAGAATCTCCGTTCGGGCCGATGCATGCCGCCCTCTCTATTGTGAACGAAGGGATCGAACGCGCGCTCCCCTGCGATTCTCAGGACCCGCCCGCGGCAGCAAGCCATCCCCGCAATTCTTCTTGACAGCCTTTGACCGCCTGCGCGAGAGTCGAATTCGCTTTACCTTCCATCTTCAGCTGCAGCGCTGCCCCCGGCGCAAATTCTGTGTTGCAAAAAGGAAAGCCGATGAACGAACTCCATCTTCGTCTCTGGCCGATTGTGGTTTCGGCACTCATTCTCTGGTTTCTGGGTGCGCTCTGGTATTCGCCGGTGCTGTTTGCCAAGCCCTGGATCGCCATCGTCGGCCGCAAAGAAGGCGAGAAGCCCAAGGGCGTTGCCGTCGGCATGGTTTCGTCGTTCATCGGCGACATGCTGCTGGCGCTCGTGCTGATGCACTTCGTCTACTGGTCGGGTACGACCTCATTCGCCGGTGGCGCCTTCATCGGCTTCATCACCTGGATCGGCTTCGTTCTGGCGCCGCTGTTTCCGCAGCACATCTACGAGGACCGGCCGTTTACCTACTTTGCCATCAATGGCGGGTACTGGCTGCTCGGGTTGCTCATCGTCGGGGGCCTGATCGCGGTTTGGCGATGAAGGCGTCTAAAATTGCGTCATGAGCAAATCGGTTGTTTCCACATCTTCGGCTCCCGCGGCCATTGGCCCCTATTCGCAGGGAATCCGCACTGGCAGCCTGGTCTTTACCGCGGGGCAGGTGGCGCTCGATCCTGCCAGCGGCCAGATCGTGGCAGGCGATGTTACGGCGCAGACCCGCCGCGCGCTCGAGAACCTGAAGGCCATTCTGGAGGCCGCCGGATCAAGCCTCGCAAAGGTTGTGAAGGCGACGGTTTTCCTCAAAGACATGAAGGACTTTGCCGCGATGAACTCCATCTATGATGAGTACCTCGCCGCGGACGGAGCCGTTCCGCCTGCCCGCACCACGGTAGAAGTGTCGCGCCTGCCCAAGGAAGCCCTGGTCGAAATCGAGCTGGTCGCCGAGATCTGAGCAAACCGGCGTCTTCCCCCACCCCGTCGCATCCAATCCGTGAGGTCATTATGAGCGAAGCCCGCGAAACTACCGAGTCCGAGAAAGTGAACCTGTCTGACGCTGAGTGGCGCGCGCGGCTCACGCCTGAGCAGTACCACGTGCTGCGCGAGAAGGGAACGGAACGCCCGTTCACCGGGCCGCTCGAGTACAACTACGAAACCGGCGACTACCACTGCGCCGGATGCGGGGCGCTCCTGTTCAATTCGGGGGCCAAGTTCGATTCAGGCTGTGGATGGCCGAGCTTCATGATTCCAGCCGATTCAAAGGCCGTCGAGGAACACGAAGATAACACCTTCGGCATGCGCCGTATTGAAGTTACCTGCGCAAAGTGTGGCGGGCATCTCGGCCACGTCTTTCCCGACGGCCCACGGCCCACCGGCCTGCGCTATTGCATCAACTCGGCATCCCTGACATTCGAACACGCAAAGTAGCCTCTTCGAGCTTCGGACGATACTCTTTTGGCATGACCCGCCTGGTTTTCGTGCCACTGTTGTGCGGCTGCCTTGCCCTTTCGGCTCAGACTTCCTCCTCCCCGCACGAAGACACACAGCTCGATCAGCAGCTCCAGGCGATCGCCGCACAGCATCGCGGCCACCTGGCCGTGTTTGCGCACAACCTGAAGACCGGTGAAACGGCCGGACTCGATCCCGATTCCGAAGTGCAAACCGCTTCGGTCATTAAGATGGGCATACTGCTCGATGCCGCCGGGCAGATTCGCGCAGGCAAGGCCACGCCGGCCGAGCGCCTCGTTCTTACCAAGCCCAACCAGGTTCCGGGTTCCGGTGTTCTTGGAGAGTTGACTCCTCCCCTCGCCCTCACGCTGGGCGATGTGCTCACGCTCATGGTCGTCCTGAGCGATAACACAGCAACCAATCTGGCTATCGACCGGCTCGGTCTCGACCACATCAACGCAACTCTGCGCGCAGCCGGCCTGCACCACACCGTGCTCTACAAAAAGGTTTTCGTGCCGGCAACCGGCCCCATGCCGCCTGACCAGCCGAAGTTTGGGCTCGGCAAGACTACTCCGCGCGAGATGGCCTCGATCATGGAGCGCATCGCCACCTGTCATCTTTCGCTCGACAACGCACCGCCGCTGCCCGGTGACGGCCGGCTCTGTGGCGCGATCCTCGACATGTTGCGCCACCAGCAGGATCGCGACGACCTGCCGCGCTACATTGAAGCGCTCGATACCAGCGAGCACGGTTCGGCCATCGGGAACAAAACCGGCGCGCTCGACCGCGTGCGCAACGATGTTGCCCTCATCGCGTCAAAGAACGGCCCCATTGTGATCGCCGGGTTCACCTACGATAACGAAGATCAGCGCTGGACCGGAGACAACGAGGCCCAGAAGACGCTGGGCAAGGTGGGGCAGGCCGTGGTGGAGCGCTGGTCGCCGGCCGGCCTCGATGCCGAGGGATTTCCGTGGGATGATCCGCTCGCGCCCGCCGTTCAACCTTCTCATTGATCCCCGAAGCGGGTTTGTCTTCATCGTGGCACTGCGGATTCGGCGATAACGGAAGTTAAGCGATCTTTTGCGCCGCATTGCCGATGCGCGGCAAACAACCCGGCTGCGCGCACCTGACGTCCTAGTAGATGCGGTTCGGCATGTCTGCGGGGTTGTGCCCTTCGCGGAGCATTTCCAATCCTTGATTGCGCGCCGGGCTCGCTCTTGGCTGTCGGACTCAGCCACCAAGGAGCAAATCTGTATGAAAAAGACCCTCGCGATTCTCTCGGTTGGCGTTTTCGCCGCCGCAATCTCGATTCCCGCCTTCGCCCAGGACAGAGTGGATAACGAACTCACGCAAGCCAGCCAGATCATCCAGGACATGACGGGGCCCGAGTCGACGAACGGTATCCCCAATGATGTTTTGCGCGGATCCAAGTGCATCGCCGTCATTCCCAAGCTGCTAAAGGCGGGTTTTGGCATCGGCGGGGAGCACGGCAACGGTGTTGCCACATGCAAGCTTGAGAACGGCCGCTGGAGTCCGCCGGCTCCATTCAGCATGAGCGGTGGCAGTTTCGGTCTGCAGATCGGCGGAGAGGAAGTGGGTTACATCATGCTCGCCATGACCCACGAGGGAATGCAGGCTCTCATGTCCGGCCACTTTAAAGTGGGCGCGGGCGTCAACGCAGCCGCAGGACCGGTGGGCCGGGATGCATCAGCTTCGGCCGGCTGGCGCGGAGCGGCTCTTCTCAGCTACTCCCGAGCCAAGGGCGCCTATGCCGGGGCAACTCTGAACGGGACCGAGCTGAACCAGGACCACGCGGCCACGAAGCAGCTGTATGGCCAGGAGACCAAGTTCGACAACATCCTCAGCGGCCAGGTCCAGATGCCCGAACAAGGTCCGGCCACGGAGTTTGTCCACACCGTGAACCACGCGGTGGAACACGCCCAGGGGCGGTAATCGCCGCTCCAATGTGCGGAAAACCCGGCGGCGACGGCAAAAACCTGTTTCCGCCGCCCGAAAACCGTGCACAACAAAACCCCGTCCAGGTGGACGGGGTTTGTCGTTCCTGAATCTTCAGATAAGCCCGGTTTGCTGAGCGGGCGCTTACGCTTTTGCGATCTTGCCGGCCTTGATGCAGCTGGTGCAAACGCGGATCTTCTTCGGTGCCCCGTTCACCAGGGCCTTCACCGCCTGCAGATTCACGTTCCAGCGCCGCCGCGTCACGTTGTGCGCGTGGGAGATGTTGTTGCCAAAGCGCGGCCCCTTGCCGCAAATGTCGCATGTCTGTGCCATTGCTTCACTCCAGATTCGTCGGTGTTTCGAGCTGCCGTGACCGCCGATCTTCCATCGCCGGCCGCAAAGGACCGAATCGGCCCACACGGGCGCCAAGACCCACACACCCTCGGCTCGCCGAAATTCCAGTATACCGTGAGCAGCACCCCCAGGCCAAACCGCGCTGGCATTTCAGGGAGGGGGGCAGCCGCTGCAACTCCATGCGGGGCAGAACTCGATCACCCTCGACGCCTCGAACGCGACTCCGCTGAATTGAAGCGCCTCGTTACTCGGCCCGCAGAGCGACCATCGGGTCGACCCGCATGGCTCGGCGCGCCGGAACGGAACAGGCGGCCAGCGCGACCACAACCAGCAACGCGGCGACTGCAATGTAGGTAGCGGGATCGTTGGGACGCACGTTGTAAAGCATGCTCGCCATGAAGCGTGTGACCCCGAACGCTCCGGCCATGCCGAGGACCACGCCTGCAAGCGAGAGCAGGATTCCCTGACGAACAACAAGTTTCATGAGATGACGCTTCTGCGCGCCGAGGGCCATGCGGATGCCTAGCTCGCGCGTCCGCATCGCCACTTCGTAGGAAAGCAATCCGTAGAGACCGATGCACGCAAGCACCGTGGCCAGGATGGCAAAGAAACTCGACAGCCTCGACAGGAGCCGCTCCTGAAAATGTGTTTGCGCGATCTGCTGCGTCTCGGTGCGCACGTCGAAGAGCGGCAGCCGGCTGTCGGCGCCGGCGACAATGTTGCGCACCGCATTCACGAGCGCCGTCGGGTCGCCGGCCGAACGCAACACAAAGTAGGCATGACTGCCGACGAGCGGACTGTACATGGTGGGACCGATTTCGCGCTTCAGGTCGCGATACTTTGTGTCGCCGACAATGCCCAAGATGCGATACCCGGGTCCGAGCACCTCGTGCGGATCGTTGTTTTCCGGGTACCCGAGGTGCAGCCCGATCGGGTTCTGCTTGGGAAAGAATTTCCGCGCGAAGGATTCATTGACGAGGATAGGAACAGGGGCGGTCGAAACTTGTACGCGCTTTGCCTCGGATGGGGCCGAAGCCGCCCTCGCGCTCGCAGGAGTTTTCGCACTGGCCTCTGCCGCTTTCATCGCGGCATCGGTCTCTGCAGCCGAAGCAAAGTCGGCGGTGTTGAATGCGCGCCCGGCGAAAAGAGGAATTTGCATGGTGGAGAAATACGCAAGGCCCACACTCAGCACATCGGTTACGACGTTCTGCTTGGGGGGAGTGCCCTCGAGGTGGACCTCATCATTTGAATAACCGCCGGCCAGCAGCGGCTCATCCGAGTAGGAGGCCGAAACGACGCCGGGTAGCGCAGCGAAGCGCTGTTGCAATGCACCATAAAGATGCGTCATCTGCTGGTCCTTGTATCCGGCCATCGCCGGATTGATGCCGAAGAGCAGCAGGTTCTGCGTATCGAAGCCGGGATTGACGGCCTGCACGTTCCGCAGCGTGCGAACCAGCAGTCCGGCGCCGACCAGCACCACGATCGAGAGCGCCACCTGCACCACCACCAGCGCGTCGCCAAACCGGATCCATTGACCTGTGTGCGCACCGCCGGGAACAGAGGACGCGTTTTCGCGCAGGCCGCGTGCCAGGTCCGCGCGCGAGCTGCGCAGCGTGGGAGCCAGCCCCGAAAGAATCCCCGTGACGAGCGTGATCGTGACGGTGAAAACGAGAACGCGTCCATCCGGTGAGATCACAAACGGAAACGGCTCGCCGATTCCTGCCTCCATCATTTTGGTGATGGTGCTTACGCCCATGTAAGCGAAGACGATCCCGAGCACGCCTCCAGCCACCGAGAGCAATACGCTTTCCGTCAGCAACTGGCGCACGATGCGAGCGCGCCCTGCGCCGAGCGCCTGGCGCATCGCCATTTCCTTTCGCCGCTTGGCCGATCGCGCCAGGATCAGTCCGGCCACGTTGGCGCATGCGATCAGCAAGACAAAACCAACGGCCGCCATGATCACGTTCAGTACCGGTGCAATCTGGCTGCTTTCGCCGTTCAGGCCTTGTTGAATGGACAACAGCGTGATGGAGGGAGAATCGCTCGCGCTGAACAACGTGGGTGCAATGACCTGGCTACGAAACTGCGCGGTGGCGACCGACTGCGCCTGGGTGATTGAGATGCCAGGCTTGAGCCGCGCCACAACGATGACCCAGAAGGTCGATGGATCGTTGAGCCGGTCTTTGGTGCCCCACCATTCGCTGCGTACGCGCGTGCAAAGCGACAAGGGCATAAAGAAATCCTGGTCTTTGCCGGGCGTCAGGTGCTGGAATCCGGGTTCCGCGATGCCAACGATCACGGCCTCGACCCCGTTGAGGCGCACGGTGCGACCCAGGATCGAGCGATCCGCGCCGAATGCCCGCTTCCAATAGCCATAATTCAGCACGATGGCAGGAGCGGCCGATGGAGTGTCATCGGCCGGCCTAAGTGCGCGGCCCAGGTACGTCTTCAGGCCGATCGTGCTGAAGTAATCGCCCGATACGAATTCACCGCGCGTAATGCTCGCCGGGCCATTCCCGCTGAAATCCACCTGGAGCGGACCGGCGAATGCTGCGACACCTGAAAACATGTTGGTCTGTGCATGCATGGTCCTGAAAAAGGGGACAGGAAACGGACAGCGGTGTTCCGGATCGCAGTCACCGTTATCGCTCTGGCTCCAGGATTTCGGGTTATTGCGCGCCGACCAGCTGAAGATGACCAGGTGCTGCTGATCCATGACCGGCAGCGGCCGAAACAACACCGCGTCGATCGCGCTGAAGATGGCCGTGTTCGCTCCGATGCCGAGGGCCAGCGTCAGAATCGCGACCGCAGCGAAGCCCGGCGACTTTGCCAGCATGCGGGCCGCATAGCGAAGGTCGTTGACCAGATCGCTCCCATATTCGATGAGGTGCCTGCGCCGTTCCATTCTTCCACCAATGCGTTCGCCCACATGCTGCACAGCGCGCACGTCTCCGAACTGACGTTCCGCCTCTCCGCGGGCGGCCACAAGGCTCCATCCCTGCGCCACCAGCTCGTCCACCTTGGCTTCAAGGTGAAAGCGAAGCTCGTCCTGCACGTCGGCGGCAGGATCAGAACCAAGAATGCGATCGTAGCGATGCGTCAGGCGGTTTGGCTTCATTTCACCTGCCTCAAATCACACAGTGTAGAGCGGCGGCTCGGCGTGAATCGGGAAAAGCGCAGTCGGCTCCCCTTGTGTTTCAAGGGGAATGGTTGCATACCTTCCCATGAAATGCAAGGGGAGAGTGACAGCGGGACCGCCGGCTTTCGCCGGCACCGCGCCGAGCCACGCTTCAGGGACGGTGGAAAAGATCTACGAAGATTTTCGTTGACAATTACGAAGTCTTTCGTATAACGTCTTTCCATCATGACGAAGTCCTCCCTCATCGTGCCACGTCCCACCGAATCCGAGCTCGAATTGCTGAGCATCCTGTGGGAACGGGAGCCGGCCACCGTGCGCGACATCTACGACAGCCTCAACCGCGAGCGCGCCTCAGGATACACGACGGTGCTGAAGCTGCTGCAGATCATGACCACCAAGGGCCTCGTCACTCGCGACGAGACCAGCCGCGCGCATCTCTACCGGGCAGCCATCAGCCAGGAAGAGATGCAGAATAAGTTTTTGAAGGACCTGAGCGTCCGGCTTTTCGCGGGCTCTGCAACACAGCTCGCCTTGCACGCCCTCGCCATGGAGCCCACCAGCGCGCGCGAACTGGAAGAGATTCGCGCTCTCATTGAACAGAAGAGAACTTCCTCTTCCGTAAGCTCCTTACGGAACGGAAAGGCATAGGCTATGACGAACACCATTGCCGCCATCGGCTGGACGCTGATTCATTTCTGCTGGCAAGCCACCGCGATCGCCGTTGTGTATTGGCTGCTGAGTTTCTGGCTCGACCGCCGTTCGAGCCAGACCCGCTATCTTGCCGCTCTCACGGCGATGCTGCTCATGATGTCCGCGGCGGTGTGCACGTTTGCATGGGAAGCCCATGTCGCGCCGCCACCGTATTCACTCGCCGATGCCAATGCGCGCATTGCGAACACGCTCGCCGCGCCGGTGTTTCCGCGCGTGGCTGTGGGCGTGCTGAATCCGCCGTCGCAGTCTGAAGTCAGGCAGGTACTGGTGCTCTCGGCCGGCATGCTGCGCTGGATCGACGCGATCTGGATCCTCGGCGTGCTTTTGCTTTCGCTGAGAAGCATGGGCGGATGGTGGATGATTCATCGGCTGCGCATGGCTTCGGAACTGGAAGCGCCGGAGGCGGTGCGTGCCTGTTTTGAGCGGATGACGATAAAACTCGGTTTGCGCCGGCCGGTGCTCTTGCGCGTGACCAGCGCCATCGCTGGGCCTGTGACAATTGGCGCGCTTCGCGCCATGGTGCTGCTGCCCCTCTCGGCTCTTACCGCGCTTGGTCCCGACGAACTGGAAGTGGTGCTCGCCCATGAGCTGGCCCACGTGCGCCGCGCCGATTTCTTCTGGAACCTGGTGCAGACACTGGCTGAGACGTTGTTCTTTTTCCATCCCGCGGTGTGGTGGATCGGAAGCCGCATTCGCCATGAACGCGAGATCTGCTGCGACGATCTCGCACTCCAATTCTGCCCCGACGCAGTGATTTACGCCAACGCCCTCTTCCGTCTTGAAGAGCAGCGCGTTCGCCACTGGAGGTTTGCCATGGCCCTTGACGGTCATCAGTCTTCGCACACATTGCGCATGAGAATCGCCCGCATTATCGATGCTCCCGCACAACGAATCAGGACTCGCCCGATGCAGCCATTTTCGTGGGCGGTCGCTGGCATCGCGCTCCTGGTTCTGCTCATTCCCGGGCCGCAGGTGATGGCCAGCCTGAAGGCGGCGCCGGCTCCGGTCGTGGCGCATGTGATCGCGCCGGTGGTTCACGTCGCTAAACCGAGAGCGATTCATCCTGTTCCGGCTGCAGTTTCAACGTTTGCTATCGATTCGAACGCCGCACAGCAGGCTGCCGAGGCGCAGTCCAGCGCCGACCAGCAGGAAAAATCCTCGGCGGATGCTGCCAGCGCAAAGAGGCATCTCGACTACATCGACAGCATGAAAGCCGCTGGATATGACGTCGACCTCGACAAATACATCGCGATGAAGATTCAGGGGGTGACGCCGGAGTATGCAAAGGCCATGGCGGACATCTACGGAAAACTCAGCGCCGACGACCTGGTCGCCTGCAAGATTCAGGGCGTAACACCGGAATACGTGGCGAAGCTGAAGGCCGACGGCCTCGCGATCGATAACCTGCACGATGTGATTTCGTATCGAATCTTCAATGTGACGCCCGAGTTTGTCGCCGGAATGAAGACGGCGGGCTTCTACAATCTGGACTCGAAGAAGCTTCTCGAGCTTCGCGTTCAGGGCGTGACACCGGAGTATGCCCAGCAGATCAAGCAGCAATTTCCCGGCGCCACGGTCGATGACATCGTCAAGACGAAGATCTTTCGCATCGACGGCGATTTCATCGCCCAGGCCAAGCGCCACGGCTTCAACGACCTCACGCTCGATAAGCTGGTCAAGCTCCGCATCTCCGGCGTACTCGACGACGAATCAGCCAAGTAGAACGAATCGCCAAGAACCGAACACGCATTGAGCCCGGCGGAGAGTTGCTCGCCGGGCGGCAGGACATCGTTGTCTTTTCACAGAGCCTCACGAAGGAGATCGTGATGAGAAAGAATCGTTCCTATCTCGCGCTCGCCATGTTGGGATGTCTATGTGCGACGCTGTACGCCACCGCACTCGAGCCCTTGCGCTCCACTTGCCGGATCACCGCCAGTGAAAACGTGAACCGCTTCAGCATTCGGCTCGGGAGCGACGATTGTGGAGATCAGGACCGCTGCGGCTCCAGTTTCACCAGCGATACGCTATCGCAGCTCACCGGCATCACGCTGGCCGACCTGGACCGCGAGGGCGCGCATCTTACCGCGACACTCAACGCAGAAGCGGGCACCTTCACCTGCGAGGGCACTGTACACAACACCGCTCTCGATGGCGAATCGGTGTTCACTCCCAGCAAAGAATTCGTCTCGAAGATGGAGCAGATGGGTTTCTCCGGTTTCGATGTGGAGAAGCTTCGCACCTTTGCGCTGCTCGATGTCGAAAGCGGATGGGCGCACTCGCTGCAGCAGGCCGGCATCCAGGGCATCACGACCGAGAACCTCATCGCTTTGCGGATCTTCAAGGTCACTCCGGAATACGCGCACAGCTTCGCCGAGCTCGGCTACGACCTGCCCAATGCCGAGCAGCTCATCTCCATGAGGGTCCAGGGGGTCGACCCCGAGGAAGTGCGCCAGATCCGCGCGCTCGGCTACAAGCCCACGCTGGAAGAACTGGTGCAGATCCGCATCTTCAAGATCACACCCGATTTTATTCAGCGGATGCAGGCACGGGGATTCAAGAATCTCACCATCGCCAAGCTAGTCCAGATCCGCATCTTCAAGCTTGCCGATTAAGCGCGCCCGGCGCGAGCAGCCACGACTCATTGCCGCGGTAGCGGACGGGTGATGTTCACGTTCCGTTGCCATATTTGCCTCATTCGGCTACCGTGGGAGCGGAGCCGAAGCCCTGAAGATCCACTTGGTCGACGGTACATACGAATTGTTCCGGCATTTTTACGCACTCCCGTCGGCGCGCGACGCTGAAGGCCGCGAGGTGGGAGCCGTCCGTGGAGTGCTGGCCTCGATGCTCCGCATGATGAAAGAAGGCGCGACTCACCTTGCCGTCGCGACCGACAAAGTGATCGAATCATTCCGCAATGATTTGTGGCCCGGATACAAGACCGGTGAAGGCATTGATCCGGATCTCTGGGCGCAGTTCCCAATCCTCGATCAAGTGTTGGCTGCGGCCGGCATCGTTGTATGGCCCATGGTCGAGTTTGAAGCTGATGATGCGCTGGCGTCCGCAGCGTGCATCGCAGCAAAAGACAAGCGCGTCGAGCAGATACTGATTTGCACTCCGGACAAGGACCTGTCGCAGTGCGTCCGGGGTACGAGCATTGTCCAACTCGACCGGCGCACCGGAACAATTCGCGATGAAAAGGGCGTGCTGCAAAAGTTTGGCGTGCTGCCCGAATCGATTCCCGACTATCTCGCCCTGGTTGGCGATTCCGCCGACGGCTATCCGGGACTACCGGGCTGG
>Ga0070731_10000391_pt1 | contig 61637 bp, 51 predicted proteins | sample Coa_R1_2_FD_66448 | JGI IMG/M metagenome (GOLD analysis project Ga0070731, IMG submission 66448) | Surface soil microbial communities from Centralia Pennsylvania, which are recovering from an underground coalmine fire - Coalmine... | ecosystem: Environmental > Terrestrial > Soil > Unclassified ... | reverse complement strand
TTTCGGCCAAGAAACTGGCGTTCAGCTTCTTTCGCGAAGAACGCGCTCGAGCTCTCTTCGCCGGTTTTGCCGCCCATTCTTTCTTGAGTCTTGAGGCGCCGCTGAGTGCGGCTTTCGGTCTGATGATGGCGGTTCCTGCTCACGCCGTCGGCTGGCCGATCCCGCGCCGCGGTTCGCAATCACTTACGAATGCTCTTTGCGCACATCTGGCTAAACTCGGAGGAGTTGTCCACTGTTCATCACGGGTCGATAACATCGCAAGTCTGGCAGTGAGCGACGTTGTGCTTTGTGATCTGACGCCGAGGCAACTGCTTCAAATCGCCGGAGACCGCCTATCGTCTTCCTATCAGAGAAAGCTGCAGAATTTCCGCTACGGCCCGGCTGTTTTCAAAGTCGACTATGCCTTAAGCGATCCGATTCCCTGGAAAGCCGTAGATTGTCTCCGCGCGGCTACGGTTCACGTGGGTGGCAGCTTCGAGGAGATTGCCGCATCCGAAGCTGCGGTTAGCCAGGGTGAGCCCCCCGAACATCCCTTCATTCTCCTGGCCCAGCCAACGTTATTTGACTCGTCGCGTGCTCCCAACGGCAAGCACATCGCATGGGCGTACTGCCACGTTCCAAACGGATCGACATCTGACATGCTGCCCCGGATCGAAGCGCAGATTGAGCGTTTCGCACCGGGTTTCCGTGACTGCGTGCTTGCCCGGCGAGTATTTTCTCCCGCCCAGCTTGAGCAGATGGACGCCAACCTGGTTGGAGGCGATATCACCGGCGGAGTACTTGATCTGAAACAATTTCTATTCCGTCCCACCTGGCGGCACTACCGTACTTCGGCGTCCAACATTTATATCTGCTCGGCATCAACTCCTCCCGGCGGCAGCGTGCACGGCATGTGCGGATACCACGCCGCGCGTGCCGCGTTGTCGCGAATGAAGCCAGGCTAAGGTTTTATTCAGGATGGTCTGCGGGTTTCTTCTACCAACTGCCTACAGGATTTTTTCATCTTCATTTGTTGAGACGGGTTGTCGATACCCCATCTCTTCAATGACGAAACTTTACGTTTCTCTATTTACTTTTCGTCAGCTTTCGTGCCGGAAGCGACATCTGTATTGAAAGTCATCTGTGCTGCCGAGGTCACCGCATTTGCATGTTTAGGCCAATTTCGCGTTGTATCGTCATTCTCATCGTCACTGTGGCCATCGGTTTTTTGGGCTGCTCACGGAAAAAGAATCCTCCTGCGCAGATTGATGCGGCGGCGGTTTTCAACAAAAAATGCGCAGGCTGCCATCGCAATGACAATGAAATGCGCGCGCCCGAGCCGGCGGCCCTACGCGAGATGTCGAGGGCTTCCATTTTGGCGGCGCTCAATTCGGGTCGAATGAAATGGCAAGGAAGATTTTTGTCCAAGCCCGAAAAAGCGGCCATTGCTGATTACCTCGGCCGACCCGATGTATCCACTACCGCGAGCGCGACGGCTTTTTGCGCACATGATCTCGATCCGCCCGCCAATCCGCCGGTGTGGTCAGGATGGGGCGCCGATCCGCGCAACACTCGGTTTCAGACCACGTCATCGGCCGGTCTGGATCGTGAACGCGTGAAGAACCTCAAGCTGAAATGGGCATTCGGATTTCCCGGTGCCGCAGCTACGTTTGGACAGCCAACTTCCTATGCCGGCAGATTGTTCGTGGGCAGCGAGGACGGGACTGTCTACTCCCTCGATGCTGCTACCGGGTGCATTTGGTGGTCGTTTCGCGCGTCCGCTACTGTCAAAACCGCGATTTCGATCGGCGACAAAGGACAAACGGCGTTTTTCGGTGACACCGATGGCTTCGTTTACGCGGTAAAAGTCACGGACGGGTCGGTGGTTTGGAAAGTCCATCCTGAGACTCATCCGGCCGCCCGGATCACCGGTTCACCCTTGCTGACAGGCGCTCGACTCTACGTCCCGATTTCGTCCGGTGAAGAGGGCGCAGCGGCCGATCCGCATTATCCTTGCTGCACTTTCCGGGGAAGCCTCGTTGCGCTGGAGGCATCGTCCGGAAAAACCGTTTGGCAGGCCTACACCATTGATGCGGTCGCTCATCCGACTCGCAAGGGTCCACAAGGCGTTCAATATTCTGGCCCATCGGGTGCGGCGATCTGGTCGTCTCCAACTGCGAACTTGGCGCACCATACGATTTACGTCGCGACCGGGAACAACTATTCCGGACCGGTGACTCCGGAATCGGATGCAGTGATAGCCATCGATATGAATTCCGGGAAAAAGGTGTGGCACCGGCAATTCAATTCCACCGACCTTTGGAACAGTGGCTGCGTCGCTGAGCAAAAAGACAATTGTCCGGAGCAGCGAGGGGATGATTTCGACTTCGGGGCGCCTCCAATTGTGAGGAGACTCTCCAATGGCCGCGATATTCTTCTGCTCGCACAAAAATCAGGGGTGGTCTATGCGGTTGATCCGGATCGAGGCGGCAAGTTGCTGTGGAAGAGCCGCATTGGCCATGGTGGCCCACTCGGCGGCATTCAATGGGGAGGCGCTGCGGATCGTCGGTATGCTTATTTCCCGGTTTCCGATTTAGACGACTCCAACCCGCTCGCGGGTGGCGGCCTGTTTGCCCTCGATCTGCGCACAGGCAAGCAGGTGTGGTATGCGGCGCCGCCTAAGCCCGCATGTGCAGGTTTATTCGGGTGCAGTGCTGCGCAGATGGCTCCGCCGACCGCAATCCCCGGCGCGATTTTCTCTGGCTCTCTCGATGGACACCTGCGCGCCTACGACAGTCGCGACGGTTCGGTAATATGGGACTTTGATACCTCTCAAGAATTCAAAACCACAAACGGCGTCAAGGCACATGGTGGATCGATGAACGGCTCCGGCCCTTCTATCGTAAGCGGGATGCTGTACGTGAATACCGGCTACACCAACGCCATGGCCGGCAACGTTTTGCTGGCATTCTCGGCGGAATAATGTAGCCACTCGTACCTAAATCTCCACCTCTAGGAGTTTGACGCTAAGCCTGCAGTGTTCCTATAATGGCGGGTATCCACACCCTGACAATATAGGAAGAACAAACAGGGTGGTCATTGCGCTTGCGACGTTGGCGAATGACGCCGGGATTTGGCCTGCCTTGATCGCATGGCCGCACGAAGTACACCCGGCCAGCATTATCTGTGAAGCGATCTGAGAAGATTCCCGAAAACAGTCCCAAGGAGTTCAAAGCAGCCCCATGAAAAATAAGTCTGTCCGATTCGTTCTGGCCATCGTGTTCGCTCTTGCTGCTACCGCGTTGGCACAAACCGGTAATTCCGACCCCGCGTTACCCGCGGCTCCCAGCGCTGCTGGCAGCGCACCCACGACAACCGAAGCCGGCGTTGCTGGCGGAAGCAAAATTGCCACCATCAACATCGAACAAGCGATTTTCGCCAGTAACGAGGGGCAGCGCGATTTTGAAGCTCTTGGCAAAAAGCTTGAGCCCAAGCAGACAGAGCTGAAGGGGCAGAACGATGAAGTCGAAAGCCTCAAGAAACAGCTCAACAGCGGCGGCGAGAAGATGACCGAAGATGCACGCAACAATCTGGTCAAGCAGATTGAGCAGAAACAGAAATCTTTGGAGCGCTCCGTGCAGGACGCCCGCGATGACGCGCAGGGGCAGCAGAATGAGATTGCGCAGCGCATCCTGCAAAAGATGGCGCCCGTGATCGTGAAATACGCCAGCGACAAGGGGTTCGGCGCGATTCTCGACACATCGAAGCCTTGGCCGGATGGGCCAGTGCTTTGGGCAGCGCCGTCGGTAGATATAACCAAGGCGATCGTCGACGCCTACAACGTACAATCTGGTGTACCGGCGCCCGCGAAACCTGCAACGAAACCGGCCACCAGTGGCGCAATCACCAAACCGCCTGGCTCCGCCAAACCAGCGGGCTCGACAGCAACCAAACCCAGCCCACCTCCATCGCAATAGCGACACTTAGAAACTGAAAAAGTTCCAACCAGGCCGCAGAAATTGCGGCCTTTTTCTTTTGCTGAACATCCTCCTGCCACGCTGGTTTCGGTGTCTTTACTAACAAACAAGCACAATCGGAGGACACCATGTTCGGCGAATATGCAACGGCCATCACTTCGCGCGATTCCCATCGCGGCTGGACGACCCTGATCTCTTTCGTGGCCCAAACGGGGCTGATTGCTGTGCTTTTACTCGTGCCTTTGCTGTCGATTGAAGGGTTGCCAGCGCTGCAATGGACAGAGGCATTATCGGTGCCACCGCCCGCGCCCGGCCCGGCTCCACAGGTGCAACCTCATCGGTCGAAAGCTCCAACCAGCAACCTGCGCGGGCGTCAGCTCCTGATGCCGAGCCGCATTCCGCGTGCGATCGAAAATTTGAATGAAGCCAATCTTGCACCTGTTCCCGAGTTTACCGACGGCTCAGGTGTGCCGGGCGCAACCGGTGCTCCAGACGGCAATGGCGTCCTGTTTGGGACTGGTCCGAGCACGAATCCGATGCCCGTTCTTTCACCTCCTCCTGTAGTCCGGCCCATTCGGGTTTCGCACATGATGGAGGGGAATTTGATTCACCGGGTACAGCCGGAATACCCGCCGCTGGCGCGACAGGCTCGCATTCAGGGAACTGTCATCCTGCGCGCCATCATCAACCGTGAAGGACGGATCGAAAATCTGCAGTTGCTAAGCGGACATCCCATGCTGGTTCAGGCCGCAATCGATGCCGTTCGTCAGTGGCGCTATCGCCCTTATGTTTTGAATGATCAGCCGGTGGAAGTGGAGACGCAGATTACGGTTAACTTCACCCTTGCCGGTGGTTAAGCGATCTAAATTTCAATTCGGGCTTAGCACAGCAGTAACCTGCGGCTGCAACCCTCGGCCGCTATAATCGAGATTTCGTGGCTACCGTCGAATTAGCGAAGCGCGTGGCAACCCGGCCGACTTGGGCCGAGGTATCGCTCGGCGCATTACGAGAAAATTTCCGGGCAGTTCAGCAGCACATCGGTAGGGACGTAACCATCTGCGCTGTCGTTAAGGCCGACGCGTATGGTCATGGCGCCGTCGAGTGCTCTCGGGCTCTGGAAGAGCAAGGGGCCACCTGGTTCGGAGTTACTTCGCTCGACGAGGCCATACCTCTGCGCGAAGCCGGAATTGGCGGCCGCATTCTCCTTTTCACTGGTTTCTGGCGAGGCGAAGAAGAGGAATTGGTTCGCCTCAAACTCGCGCCCACGGTTTGGGAACCGGAACAAATCGATTTGCTTGAAAAAGCCGCTCCGCGGTTTGGGGCGCGGCATCCGGTTCACCTGAAAATCGATACCGGGATGGGTCGGCTTGGTGTGGCGCCGGAGAATCTCCCGCGAGTCATCTCTACACTCAAATCATCTCCTCATGTGGTCGTAGAAGGGTTATCCACGCATTTAGCGTCTTCCGAAGTCCTGGATGCTCCATCGGTTCCGGAGCAATTAAAAATCTTCGAAGATGCACGACGTTTTCTAAAGAATGAAAGGATGGAACCGACATTTATTCATGTGGCTAACACTGGCGCTGTGATCTCCAGACGCGAATCCTGGAACAACATGGTTCGTCCCGGAATCGCGCTTTACGGATATTACTTGCCCTTCGAGCGGGCCGGCAGGGAGGTGACAGGCAGTGGCCTCCGCATCGCCGTCAAACCCGTGCTCACATGGAAAACGCGCATACTTTCGCTGCGGGACGTCGGTGCCAATCAGGCCCTTGGCTACGGGGGGATTTATGTCACGAAAGCCCCGGCGCGGATTGCCGTGCTTCCGGTTGGATATGCTGACGGCTTCAATCGTGCACTTTCTTCTCGTGGCCGCGTCATCATCCGCGAGCACTATGCCCCGATTGTCGGCCGGATTTCTATGGATCTCACTCTGGTGGACGTCACCGGTCTGCTTGGAGTTTCAGTAGGCGACGAAGTCATCCTGCTGGGGACCTCCGATGGACTCAGTGTCGACGCCCGTGAACACGCTTCGCTTTCTAATACGGCCATTTATGAAGTTCTGTGCGGCATCTCGAAGCGCGTGCCGCGAAAATATGCGAGCTGATTCCGAAATGCCGCATGCGACTTAAGTCAGTTTTGCCAGTTCGGAAAACAACCGCGAAATTTTGGTGGCGATCATCTCGTATTCAACGAGTTGGTCCGTGGTTAAGCCGCGTTCGTTTTTCAACAACTCAATCTCCTTCTCGAATAATTGTTCCATCTCCACAGCGATTTCTGCCGATCTCCTGCGGCGCCTGTTTTGAGGAGTTCCCGCCTTCCTGAGTTGCCCCCGGCGCACAACCTGAGAGTAGCCCAAGCTGGTGGCTGCCTTGTCAGCAGGTTGTAAAAGCTTTCTGAATTGCAAGCACCGCTAAACAGCCAATCCCGGATGCTCGCTGCAAATCAATCCCGTTCGACGCGAGGAGGTGCGCTCCAGGCAGTGCCGTGCGATATCTTTAAGAGGTGACGTCCTCGCGCTACACAAAATGGATGTACGACTGGGAAACACGGCTCACGTCGGTGGACAACAACCGCGTGGTGCGCCCTCTGGATTGGGGTATCGAGTGGGCACGCGATTGGCCATGCCGTAACGGCTATGCGCCGGGCCACATTCCTGCCGATTGCGAATCGTACTTACGCGATTATAACCACCGCATTATTGCGGCCAGCGACGAATTCTATTCCTACACAAAGCCAACGGACTATCGTCTGGAGCGCCGCGAAGTGCAAGTATTCAGCACGCGTGAAGTACCCGACCCCGTTCTTGAGAAGAAGGTTCGTGGCACGACGGCAGATTTCTTGCGCTTTACTTCACCCGTTCGGACAGTCTTTCCGGAAAACAATCTGGTGAACGCGCGCTGGTTTCCAACCCGAGGCAAACGTGCTGTGGTTCTGCTGCCACACTGGAACAGTGACGCCGTGGCTTATACCGGCTTGTGCCGGGTTCTGAATCTCATCGGCATTTCGGTTTTGCGCATGAGCATGCCATATCACGATATCCGGATGCCGGCGGAGATTCGGCGTGCTGACTACGCAGTTTCAGCGAATATCGGCCGTACCCTCGACGCTTGTCGCCAGGCTGTGGTTGACGTCCGTTGTTGTCTGGATTGGCTAGAAGCTCAGGGATATGGCCGTCTGGGCATCGTGGGCACCAGTCTCGGTTCGTGTTATGCATTTCTGGCAGCGGCGCACGATCCGCGCATCCGGGTAGCCGCCTTTAATCACGCATCGACCTACTTCGCTGACGTGGTTTGGCACGGCCAATCGACCCGCCACATCCGCCAGGGGCTGGAAACGGCGCTTACTCTCGAGCAGTTGCGCGACTTGTGGAGCGCCATTAGCCCTATGTCGTTCTTCCCGCAGTTTGCCCGTTGGCCGAAGAAATCGCTAGTCGTCTACGCGAAATACGATCTGACGTTCTTGCCGCAGTTTTCCCGGGAAGTTATTAAGGAGTTTGAGCAATACAATCTCGACCACAAAGTATTCGCGCTTCCTTGCGGGCATTACAGCACCGGAGAAGCGCCCTATAAATACATGGACGGCTGGCAAATCGCGTCTTTCCTGCGGACCGCGTTTGAGTCTTAGCGCTAGCACTTGGCACTTGGCCCTGACACGAAGTGCTGAAAGGCTAAATGCCGAGTGCCAAACGCCAGTTGCTTGTTTAAAATTGGACTGGACTCACAATGGCTCCAGCCGCTCATTCCGATCAGATCGTTGAACAACGTCGCGGCGAATTCTTGCTCAGCACCGATCCCCGTCGCCTCGATCTCAATCTCATTCACGGTTTTTTGACCGAAAGTTACTGGGCCAAAGGCATTCCGATCGAAACTGTCCAGCGGTCGATTGAAAATTCCTTATGCTTTGCCGTTTACCGGAATGACCAGCAAGTCGGCTTTGCCCGCGTGATCTCTGATTTTGCGACTTACGCATATATCGGAGATGTTTTCATCCTCGAGTCATTTCGCGGCCATGGTTTGGGAAAATGGATGATGAAAGCGATCATGCAGCATCCCGGCTTACAGGGATTGCGACGCTGGTCGCTGCTCACCCGCGATGCCCATGGTCTCTACGCCCAGTTTGGCTTCACTTCCCTGCAATCTCCTGAGAGATACATGGAGGTTCATAACCCCGACGTGTATTGCGCCAACAAGGTGGAGCATCACGCCGTGATTCCGGAGAACTGAGATGAAAACTCAAAACAGCATGTCGCGTTCGTTGTACGAAGTTGATCCTGAAGTTGCCATTGCCATCGACAACGAAGCACGCCGCCAGCATGAAGGTCTGGAGTTAATCGCCTCGGAAAATTTCGTCAGCGAAGCTGTGCTCGAGGCCATGGGTTCCGTGTTCACGAACAAATATGCGGAAGGCTATCCGGGCAAGCGATATTACGGCGGGTGCGAGTTTACCGACGTAGTCGAGAATCTGGCCCGCGATCGAGCAAAAAAATTGTTTGGTGCAGAAAACGCCAACGTTCAGCCTCACGCCGGATCGCAAGCTAATATGGCAGCGTATGCCGCTGTCCTTCAGCCCGGCGATACCATCCTCGGCTTGAATCTCGCGCATGGTGGACATCTCACTCACGGTCACCACCTGAATTTCTCCGGCAAGACCTATCGGATCGTTCCCTATGGCGTTACAAAAGAAACAGAAACCATCGATTACGACGATCTTGAGAAGCTCGCGGAGAAGGAGCGCCCGAAATTAATTATTGGCGGCGGCAGCGCCTATCCAAGAATCATTGATTTCGCGCGCATGCGTCAGATCGCCGATAAGGTGGGAGCTCTTTACCTGGTCGACATGGCTCATTTCGCAGGATTGGTCGCCGGTGGCGTCCACCCCTCGCCAGTGCCTCACGCACAAATTGTCACCTCGACTACTCACAAGACACTTCGCGGACCTCGAGCCGGCATGATTCTGTCAAAACAAGAATTCGCGGCGGCCATCGACAAGGTCGTTTTTCCGGGTATGCAGGGAGGCCCCCTGGTCCACATCATCGCGGCCAAGGCTGTCTGTTTCCAGGAGGCCATGCAACCTTCGTTCCGCGAGTATGCGCGCCAGATTGTCGCAAATGCCAAGGTTCTAGCCGAAACTCTTGCCGCCGAGGGGTTCCGGATCATCTCAGGAGGAACCGACACTCATCTCATGTTGGTGGACGTTTTTTCTAAGGGAATGCTGGGCAGTGAAGCGGAAAAGGCGCTCGACCAGGCGGGCATCACGGTTAACAAAAATGCCATTCCATTCGACACTAATCCTCCACTAAAGCCCAGCGGCATCCGTATCGGAACTCCGGCGCTCACCACGCGCGGCATGAAGGAGAATGAAATGCGGCAGATTGGCGGCTGGATCTCAGAGGCCTTGCATCATCGCACCGACGCGGGTGTTCTCAGCGACATTCGTAGGCAAGTTCTGCAACTCGCAGAAGCATTCCCGCTTTATCCCGAACGCAGAGCTAAAGCTCACGTGGAAGTGGAATCCAACTGAGAACGGAGACCGCACTGGAGTAGCTCTCAAGTGAACTGCTGAGCAGCTTCGCGCAAGTTGTGATTAAATCGTCCCGTGAAGGTCGCCATTGATATCCGGCGGATCACCGAGTTCGGAGTCGGAACTTACACTCGAAACATCGTTCGCGCACTCGCCAGAATTGATCACAGCAATGAGTTTTTTCTGATCGGTCCGCCGGACAAAGCTGCCGAGATCGGCCCTTTGCCGCCTAACTTCAAGACGGTTCCTCTGCTGCGACCGGATACGAGCATCAAGGGCTACCTGGAATGCCACAACATCATGCAACAGATTGGCTGCGATCTCTTGCATGTTCCGCATATCTTCTCCATGCCTCGCAGTCTTCAATGTCCGTACGTCGTTACGGTTCATGACGTATTCGAGCATATGTATCGCGCTCACGACCGCTCCAGCATCAGGCGCTCGCTGCATTTTCACCTCACAAAGTACGTCCTGAAAAGCGCCGGTCGCGTCCTGGCGGTGTCGCAGTTCACCAAGAGCGAGATAGAGAAGCTATTTCACATTCCCGGCCGCCATATCGAAGTGGTATACAACGCCATTGACGAACGGTTTCTACACGGACATGCCTCGGAAGCGGACCGTCAGCTTTTGACTGAGCGTTACCTCATTAACTATCCCTTCCTTCTGTATGCGGGCCGTATCAGTCCGCATAAGAATCTGGTGCGCATTATCGAAGCATTCTCAGCTCTCAAAGCCGAGCTAGAAAAAGATGCGAGATATCCGGATCTCAAGCTGATCATCATTGGCGACGAGCTGTCAAAAAATCCTGACCTTCGCCGCACCGTTATTCGCAGCGGCGTGCAAAATGACGTGCGCTTTATGGGTTTTATCCCCATCGAGATGCTGCGCATCTTCTACGATGCTGCCAAAGTCTTCGTTTTTCCATCTTTGTACGAAGGCTTCGGATTGCCGCCACTCGAAGCTATGGCACACGGAACGCCGGTGGTGACCTCCAATACCTCTTCGCTTCCGGAGGTCGTAGGGAAAGCGGCGGTCCTTGTGAATCCTGAGAATGTTTTTGAAATCATGCGCGCACTGCACCGGGTGCTGCTGGATCAGGCCGTGCGCGACCGCCTCCGTCAGCGCGGATACGAGCAGGTGAAGAAATTTTCCTGGGATATCTCAGCGCAGCGTGTGCTTGAGGTTTATCGGGAACTCGCGGGAAGCCCTGCTCGTCGTATTGAAAGTCAGCAAGTATCCCAAAAAGTTGCCAACTCGTAGTTGGTAGGAACTATGCTTTTTTCAGCAACGGGATGCCGGGCGATACCAACCCAAGGCGATGGAGCTTGTCTTCGATGCGCTTGCGGTCGTTGTCAGCCGATGCAGCGGCATGTCGCTTACGCAGCTTCTGAGCTTTTTCCTTGCGAGTGCGGCGGCGGCGAATTTCAGGCCGACGGCTAGGGGCGGACATAGGTATTCTCCTCAGAGTGAAAGTAGTAGTCTCGAGAGTAGCAGGATTTCGCGTTGATGCACAAACGCCTATGCGGTTCTTCGAACGGATTCCTCAGCGCTAAAGCGCATTCGGAATGACAAAGATGAGAGGGCAGGTCACTCGACTAGCAGGCCAGCTGTTCGCGACTCAGTTTCAGGCCGTTTAGATTACCAAGCACGGTGACGGCGATCGATTCGGTGTGGAAGAACTCATTGGCCAGGTTCTGGATCTCCTCCGCCGTGACGCTTTCAATCTTTTCGAGCAACTCGTCCATGGTGTAAAAGCGCTCGAAATACATCTCCTGCCGCGCCAGATTCGACATCCGCGAAGTGGAAGACTCGAGCGACAGCATCAAGCTGCCCTTCAACTGATCTTTACATCGCCGTAATTCCTCCGCGGGAACCGGTTCCGCTTTGAGTTTGCGGAATTCCGACACGATACATTGCACGACCTTGCTGGCCGATTCGCGCGAGGTGCCTGCATACACCGACAGACAGCCAGTATCGCGGTAAGGATTTAAGTCGCTATAGATCGCGTAAGCCAGTCCTTGCCGCTCGCGAATGTTTTGAAACAACCGCGAACTCATGCCACCGCCGAGCAGCGTATTCAGGATGTATGAGGCGTGCCGATTCTTGTGGGCGATTGGGTGCGAAGGAACGCCCACACAAATCTGCACCTGCTCCAGAGCTTTTTTATTCCGCATGACGATGCGCGGAACGATCGTGGGTTGTGGGCTGTGAAATCCGTTCTTTACCGGCTGCATCTGCTGAAAATGTTTGTTCACCAATTCGACAAATCGATTGTGGTCGAGATTGCCGGCAGCGGAAATGATGAGATTTCCTGGCCCGAAGCGCTGATTGTAAAACCCGAGTACGGGGTCACGTTCGAATCTCTTGACCGTGTCCTTGGTGCCAAGGATCGGCTTGCCCAGCGGATGATCCTTCCAGAAGTTCTGCGTGAAAATTTCATGGACGAGGTAGTCAGGACTGTCCTCGTCCATCTTGATTTCCTCTAAAATAACGCCACGTTCCCTTGCAATGTCCTGATTATCGAACACCGGGTTGAGCACCAGATCGCTCAATACATCCATGGCGATCGGCAGGTGTTCATCGAGAACCTTCACGTTAAAGCAGACGCACTCTTTCGCCGTGAAAGCATCCATGTTGCCGCCGATCGAATCGACTTGCCGCGCGATCTCCTCCGCCGACCGCTGCTTGGTTCCTTTAAAAACCATGTGCTCAACAAAATGGGAGATGCCATTCCATTGCAGATCCTCGTCCCGCGAGCCGGTCTTTATCCAAATACCGATCGACACCGAGCGTATGTGCTGCATCTGTTCGGAAATGACGGTTAGGCCATTCGGCAGAATTGCACGCTGAATATTGCGGACGTCTTCAACCATTTTGTAGCTACCTGTTTCGCGCCGGAAGATCGTGGTTAGTATTCATTGTTACACAGCGAACCTTAATTCGGTAAATGATCATTAGTCGTTGATTATCAGCTACTTACCGAATTGTTCCCAAATCGGGTATGTCTAGCTATCGAGCATGTTCTAAAATGACGAAAACCGCTCCAAGACTGCTTAGATGCATGACTTTAACCAGCCGCAAACCGCTTTTCGGCCTTTCACTTCAGGAGCTTAGCCAACTCGCCGAAGAAGCGGGACAGCCTTCCTACCGCGGCCAACAGATGTTTGAGGGTCTCTATCAGCATCGAGTGGAGTCACCCGAGCAATTATCTAATCTGCCGCAGTCATTTCGAAGCGTTTTGGCCAGTGAATTTTCTTTGGATTTGCCCAAAGTGGAACGCAAGTTTGTATCGCGCGATGGCACCGTACGCTACTTGATGGGGCTAAGCGATGGCCAGACCGTGGAGACGGTATGGATGCCGCAAGGCGATGGTGGAGAAGCGGGAGACGGCAGCGAGGCCGGAATCGAAGAAGACGATCGCGGCACACGGAGCCGGGCCACGGTATGTGTTTCGAGCCAGGTCGGTTGTGCCGTGGACTGCCAATTCTGCCTGACTGCTTTGCTGGGGGTAAAGCGTAACCTTACAGGCGGAGAAATCGTCGGTCAGATTTGCGCAATACTAAATGACCAGCACGTACAGCTCCCGCAGGAACGGGTGAATGTGGTCTTTATGGGGATGGGAGAACCATTTCTTAATTACGACAACTTCATGAAAGCCGTGCACCTGCTGGTGGACGGCGTTGGCATCTCGCCATCGCGCATGACCGTCTCGACCGCCGGCATCGTGCCAAGAATTCACGACTTTGGTGCGGAATCTGTTCGACCGAAGCTGGCCATTTCTCTGAACGCCCCGAACGATGAACTGCGCAGCAAGCTGATGCCGATTAATCGCAAATGGAATCTTTCCAAGTTGCTTGCCGCCGCACGCGAGTTTCCCTTGCGCACGCGAGAGCGGCTAACGTTTGAATATGTGTTGCTAAGGGAAGTCAATGATTCTGAAAACCACGCGCGGGAATTAGCAGAGCTGATCCGTGGGCTACGCGCCAAAGTAAATCTGATCGCGCTGAACGCCGGCCCCGGGATTTCCTTCAGTACTCCCGGTCATGATGGAGTACTGCAGTTCCAGAAGATTCTCATCGCTGGGGGCGTGCCAACCTTCATCCGCCGCCCTCGGGGTCGCGACATTTATGCAGCATGTGGCCAGCTCAAACGAACAGTTGAGCTCACAACAACATAAATTTGTCGGGTGATCTTTAATTTATGGCTGCCGCTTTAGCTTGTGCCTGGACTGCTTCACTCTCATGCCCTGCAGCATCGATCAAGGCCGGTAATTCGATGCGGAACGTTGCCCCACCTTCACGGCGGTTCTGACAGGCAATTCGCCCTTTATGTTCCTGGATGATCCCATAGCACACGCTCAGTCCCAATCCCGCGCCTTGTCCCACCGGGCGAGTCGTGTAAAAAGGATCGAAAACTCGTTCTGGGTTTTCGATGCCGGGTCCCTCGTCGGTGAACTCAATCACAACAAGATTGGTTTCGCCGCGCGTGCACACGCGCAGCACGCCGCCCTTTTCCGACATGGCATGCATGGCATTGTTCGTAATGTGCAAGCACACCTGCAGCAGTTGATTGGAATCTCCAAGCACACGTGGCAGATTGCTGCCCAGATCGGTCTGAATCTGGATGAACGGTCCTTGATGCTGCGGAGGACGCAGGCGAACCGCAGTTTGCAGCAAAGCATTGACGTCGATCGGTGTTTTCTCCGCCGGAACCTGTTTCGCAAAACTAAGAAGGCTCGAGACGAGGGTCCGAGTCCGGCGAAGCTGGTGTTCCATTTTCTGAACGAGCGACTTTTGTTCCGTGCTGAGTGCAGTCGCGCCGAGTAACTCGTTATACCCAAGCATCGCCGTCAAAGGGTTGTTCAATTCATGCGCCGCCCCTCCCACCAACTGTCCGAGCGATACCAGCTTTTCCGATTGCACGACTTGCGCCTGCAGGCGCTTCAGGTTTTCAAAGGATTGCTGCGAGCTTTTCACCAAGCTCAGCAATTCGATGTCAAGCATGTGCTGTTTCAGAAAGACCATGCCGCCCAAAATAAGCATCGCACAGAGGCTGGTTCCTAAACGGAAGATGCGCACGCTTTCCGGCGTGCTCTTGTCAAACACGGCCCAGGCCGCAAACAAAGGAAGCGAGAGGACTGCGATCATTCCCAAACGTGCAACCCAGACTCCATGTCCGTTGCTTCCCGCTGTAGGCTTCTCTTGCGCAGTTTCAGACATGGCTTGTAACCCGATCCAGGTTACCCACGCCATCGAGATTCCAAGCGGGATATCATAGATGCTGCCTGAAAAGTAAATTTCCTGCTCAATAGCCCAATTGGCCAAGTACGAAATCAGGCTGTAAAGCAGCATGCAGCCGAGCCAATTTGCGTATACTCGCTTCCAGAAACCCGAACTGCGAAACCAAAGGGCACATAAACCGCCGAGCAAGACCGCTTTCTCGATTGAATAAATGGTATTCAGGTTGTGTTGATAAGTGTTGGGATCAGGATGGACGTGCTGCCACGGAACCAGTGTGATTACGTAAAGGTAGAGCCACCAAATCAACAACATGGTGAAATCCAGCGACCCGAGTCGGGTGTGGCGTTCGTCTTGATGAATGTGGGGCTGCACTGCTATCGCGGCAATCATCGGGACCAGGTGCACGAACAGCACAATGTCGCCGGCAAAAAGATCGGGTAGGCTCTTGCGCAATGCAACTTCGAAGTAACACCACAAGAACTGATAAAAAAGCCAGAATCCCATCCCTAAGGACATCAAAGCCCAGAATATGCGTGCACGCCCGTAACTTTTCTTTACTACCGGCAGGAGCGCAATGGTTCCGGAAAGAAGCAGGGCAAGCTGAGTCAGATCGCTGGTGGCGACCTGTAGGTAGCCGTGCATGGCGGTTGAAGCCAGCGTTTGCACACACAATAGCGCCAGCACACCCCCCAGCCACAGTTTGGTTCCCCTGCGCATAGATCGCTGGTTCTCATTGTAGGTGGGTCTGGAACAGGTGAAAGTTACTCCCGTAACCTGAGAGCCTGAACTAGGTTGCGGAATCAGGTACTTGCATGACAACAACTTTCACTTGCTCTTGCCGGAAGTAGTTAATATCATCCGGTGTCACAGTCGTTGCTGTTTCACGGACGTCTCTTGCCAATTCGAGCTGTAAAGGACCGTTTTCTTTGGAGACTAAGGGCTCCTATGAGCCCTGGGGAGGTCCGCCGTGTCGAGCGATGGCTCGCCTCCGCGCGCGTATTCCTTGCGGTTTCGGCCTTAGTTGCCATCTGGATGGACTCCGGCACCATCCACTATTCGATTTGGGCTTTCGGTTTATTGGCCTTCTATATCGCGCAGGGCATGATCATCATCATCTTCCTGCGCCGGCGTCAGCAGTCGACTCCGTCGTTTCGTGTGTTGGTTCACAGCGCCGACATCATCTGGCCAGCGTTAATTTCCATTCTCGCCGTCGGACAAGGTAACACTTTCTTTCTGTTTTTCATTTTTGTTCTCGCGGCCGCTGCCTATCGCTGGGGGCTATGGGAAACATTGGGAACCGCCCTCGCGGCCGTGCTCTTGCTCTGGACAGAGAGCCTTGCACTGCATTGGGGCTTTTTCCCGGCACTGTACGGCTTTTTGGTCCACGTCCACTGGCCTCACTTCCTGGGCTGGCTCTACGCTTTTCTTTTCCACCACAATTGGCCTCCGCTTCACATTGACACCAGTTCTTTCCAACCCAAGGCGCTTTTCATGCGCTCGGTCTATCTGGTTGTGCTCGGCTTGCTGCTGGGATATCTCGCCGAACAGCAGAAGCAGCTTCGCGCCGAGAAAGCGATCATCGCGCGCACACTCGGCCGAGCTCGGGTCGATGCCGGAGTAACTGGCACGTTGCAGGACGTTTGCCGCGAGCTTCTATCGATCTATCGCGCGAGGCACGTCTTCATGGCTTCTCAGGAAGTCGATAGCCACCGAGTTTTTGTCGCCGAGCTAAGTGCCGACGGCCAGGGCGCTCCTTTCCAATGGCTGGAGGCCTCACCGAACGATCCCGAAACATATCTCCACGAGACACCGGTTGCCGCCTGTTACGTGGAAAAAAATAAGCGAAATGGAAGTCAAGGCTTTCTCCTGCTGGCGCTAGATGACTCGGGAAACCGCATCGCCGATCCCAGCGCTGGCTTTCTCACCTCGTTTGCACAAGTGCACCCGTTCCACAGCGCTATCGTCGCCTCGTTCGCCTTTGGTCAGGAATGGGTTGGGCGCGTATTTTTGCTCGACCCCACGCTTACCGGCGAAACTGAAGAAGAGCTGCATTTCTTGCAAGAATGGGTTCGTCAAGTCGGGCCAGCTGTCTATAACGTGCTCCTGCTGCGGCGGCTCCGTTTGAGAGCGGGAGCCGTCGAGCGGGCCCGGTTCGCCCGCGAATTGCATGATGGCGCCGTCCAGTCTCTGATTGCGGTCGAGATGCAGGTCGATGTCCTTCGCCGTCAAGCTGTCACCAAGCCAGAAATCCTACCGGCAGAGCTTGGCCGTATCCAGGGCTTGTTGCGGGAAGAAGTCTTGAAACTTCGTGAACTCATGCAGCAAATGAAAACCCTCGACGTCGACGCCAAACGCCTCAACGGCGTTATTCACGATACGGTCGAACGGTTTCAGCGAGAGACCGGCATTGCTGCACAATTTGTCTCTAACGTCACAGAACTCCAAATGCCCCAACCGGTCTGCCGCGAAGTTGCGCGCATTGTGCAAGAAGCCCTGGTCAATGTCCGCAAGCATAGTCAGGCGCGCCAGGTGCTGGTTCGCTTCGGTGCCTCGAACGGCAACTGGAAAATGGAAATCGAAGACGATGGCCGCGGGTTTCCTTTTTCCGGACGCCTCTCGCAGCGCGATCTCGACAACATCGGAAAAGGACCGGCGGTAATTAAGGAACGAGTGCGTTTGATTGAAGGCGAACTCACGATAGAATCACATCCGGGGCAGGGCTCCCGTTTAGAAATCACAGTTCCCCAACAAAAGGCTGCTGCACATGGATAATCGAAGGATGCAATCGGTTCGCATCGTGATTGCCGATGATCATCCCATCTTCCGCGATGGACTTCGTCGCCTGCTGGAAACCGAATCCGATCTGAAAGTAATCGGCGAGGCCTGCGATGGGGCTGAGGCCGTCAAACTTGCTCGCCAACTCAAGCCGGACATCCTGCTGCTCGATCTCGCCATGCCGCGGCATCCCGGACTGGAAGCCCTGCGCGAGATGAGTACTGCGTCGGGGCCGAGCGGTGTGCGAGTCATTTTGCTCACTGCCGCAGCCGAGAAGAATCAAATCGTCGAAGCTCTCCAACTGGGCGCTCGCGGCGTAGTGCTCAAAGATTCGGCAACGCAGCTCTTGCTCAAGGCCATTCATACCGTCATGTCTGGCGAGTATTGGGTTGGCCGGGAAAGTGTTTCCAATCTTGTTCAGTATTTACGAAGTCTGATTCAATCCTCGGGTGAGGAAGCCCGGCAAAAGAAATTTGGGCTTACCCCGCGCGAGCTCGAAATCGTTTCCGCCGTGGTGGCCGGCTACTCCAATAAAGAAATCGCCGAGTACTTCAAAATCAGCGAAGACACGGTGAAGCATCACCTCAGCAACATTTTCGACAAACTCGGAGTTTCAACACGACTGGAGCTGGCCCTGTTTGCAGTGAATCAGTCTCTACCGCTTAAGCCGATTGCCTAGAGATCTGCACATGACACCACGCAGCAGGAGTTTTTGCGTCTAATCACTTGAGTTCGCGAATCACTGGCAGAAGACCCCAAGAGTGATCGTCACTGCAAACCTCAGATGGGCAAGGTTTGCGGTTGGAGGTGGGCACCGATTGCCTGGCCGCTTCCGATTGAGGCGCATAGACCGAACGCTCGTTCCGTAAATATCATAGAAAATGCCAGTTGGCTCTTGCTTGCCGGTTGTAGGATTTGGCAGCTGACTTGCCAATACTCTGTAGTGCTGATCGGCCGAGTGCCGATTTCACGCCAAATAGATCGGAGACAAGAGCATGTCTATCACGGGTATTTCAAGCAGCAGTTGGCTGAATTCCAACAGCCAGACCGTTCAGAACAATTTCCAACAGCTTCGAAACGATTTCGCGCAACTTGGCCAGGATTTGCAATCCGGTAACGTTTCCAGCGCCCAGCAGGACTTCACGTCGATGCAACAACTCGTTCTGCAAAGCGGTGCTAGCTCGTCGTCACAAAGCGTTTCGATTAATCAAATTTTCAACCAGCTTGCGCAAGACTTGAAGGCGGGGAATGTGTCGGCAGCACAGCAGGACTACACGAAAATTCAACAGGACTTCCAAAGCCAGGCAGGTCGAGTCCACCATCACCCTCATCACCTTAGCGGTGATGGATCAAGCCAGATTAGCCAACTTCTCAATCAGCTTGGCCAAGATCTGCAAGCCGGCAACTTGGCAAACGCGCAACAGGTCTACGCCACGCTGCAGCAAGATCTTCCGCAGTTTGCAACAAGCAATAGTGTGCCGTCATCTCCTTCGAATTCAGGCTCCGTTTCTGTGATCGCATAGCGACACGTAAGAGTGTCGCGCCGAGGTGGCTCCTCTGCCCAGGTTAGCTCGCAAAAACTGGCTCGCGGAACCTGGGCCCCGGCCAGTTGCCAACTTCATGGTCTTGGCGCAACGTTTGGGATCTCGATCATGACGATTCTGCCATCCGGTTGGCGCTCCAAAGTTGGCGCGTAAAGGCCGAGAAAGTCGCGCCGCCACCAATCGCCAGTGGCACGCTTCTGTTCCAGAGTGGTAAACCAATACTGCCAAAGTACCGCACGAACCTCGCGCGGTGGTGCGGAGGAAAATGGATTGCCCGCGAAAAGATTGAGAACCGCCTTGTCATTCTCAAGAAGCCGTACTTCCGTGTTTGGCACAATGGAATATTCGCGCCAGGAGCCCAGAGAGGCAAACCAAAGATTCCAGTCAAAACGCGGCTGATAGGGCGCATAGAGGCCTGGCGGCTGGGTTAGGGCCTGAGGTTTGTAGCGAAACGGATATGGAATCCAGTTCTGGCCGTCATTGGAGCCCTGAAATTCGATTTCGTAGCGGCCACGAGTCATAACGGCGAAAAGGCCGTATTGATTGGCGATTCGGAACGGCTCAAGGGCAATCACCGGAGATGTGGGCAGGGGAACGCGTCCGAATATCCAGATGAGTTCTGCGGTGGTCGCATAAAAGAGCCACGTCAAGAGCACCGCGCTGGCGATCAGCTTGGTTCGGCGACACGCCAACTGAACTGCTGAAACTGCAGATTCCGCGCCACGCTCTCGCGGCTGCGCCGCTACGGCCGGCTCGGAATGACAAAGTTTTGAGGTCGGAGCGTCAGCGGGCTTGCGATGAAAATACGATCTGATTTGAGAGAAGAAGCGGTCGTCCAGGATCAAAACTGCCAACACGAGAACAAGGTAGTTGAGGAAGGTGTAATTTGCGGTCAGGATGACGGGAACCTGCCAAGCGGAAACAACGAAGAAAAGTGCGATTCGCCAGGGGCGCGGCAGGAACACGATCCAGATAAGGCCAAGTTCCAGAGATAAAGTCGCGAAAGCCGTGGCTACATGAAACCAGTGCGGCAGATGCTGAGCGTACCAGCCGATCCAGGTGGGAAGTGGACCGTTCTGATAGTACTCGTCCATGGCGGTGAAGTGACGCCATTCCGGGTCGCCGCTGACAATTTTTACTACGCCTGACTCAAAGTAGATTCGAAACCATTCCCAGATCAGCAGGAAAAGGCTGGCACGCGAGGGAGGATGCGATTTTCCTAACTCGGGCCGGAAGCCCGGCGGAGCGAAGAACAGCGAGATGAACCCGGCTTCGAGCAGCATGCCATCGGATTGATAACTGGAGAAATCCTGCGCGGCGCTAACAAAAGCGAGAAAACACAGAAAACAAATGATAAGCATGCCGCGTGGCCAGAGGTTGAGAACCAGAACAATGGATGCCAGCAGTCCGATCCAGCAAATGACGAGCATCATTTGCGAACTGCTCGAAATCCAGAAGAGCGTAGGAGCGTACCAGAACCGGGAAACATGTCCGAATGCTCGAGCAACAGCCTCCAGGTAGCTGTTGGCGGGGAGTATGCCGTCCGGCCCGATCAGACCTCGGACTTGGAAGATCAACGAAAAAAATGCGGAAAAATAAATCAGACCGAGTGCACGTAAGAAGAGCCAGCGTGGAACTAAACGGTCCGAAGCGCCGTGCCGGGAATCGAACAACCACCGGAACGTGCTACTCCACCTCATGACCGCTGGATTATACGGGGTCATCACTTTTAGTGACTGTCACGCTTATGGCCAAACGTCTCGTGGCGCATGTTGGCGCTTTTCATTTTGCTGTGAGTCGAGCAAGCTAAATGTGGCGTTGGAGGAATGTGGAGGAGAAAGATGGCAAGGGAAAGCAAGAACGGTCACACAAATGGTCAGAATGGTCACAGCAACGGAGAGGTCGAACTGCGCTGGCACAGATTGCATCTCGGCCTCTATGCCCGGGTCGCAAAGCGCCTACGCGTGAATCCCTCGTACGTGAGTCGCGTCGCGCGCGGAAAGCGACAGAGTGAGGACGTGCGGAAAGCTCTATTGAGTGAGTTGGCCCGAATTAACCAGACAAGACCGGATTTTGGGACTTCCCGCCGAATGCCCCGAAGCGCCTAAGTGCTGGGACGAACAGCACGGACGTCCTGAGTGGGTGTCATTTTTTTAAAAAGGAAGCAGGCCATTAGTAGCGGAAGCCGCGAGAGGTCGTGGCAACCGTTCTGATCCCTTTTGCCCAAGCGACAGTTGGCCTACCCTGATCAAAGTCAGGATCAAACCAAGGCCGGCGTGCACGCGCACTGGCACGCCGGCTGGTATCGCAGCCAATTCTCCGGCTCGCGAAATCTATAAGTCTAATCAAGCAAAGCGGATGGTAAATGAAGTTTAACCGAACGGTCGGTTCGCACGATACCGAGAATGCAATTTCACGGTTGCCCATAATGCTCGTCGAGGCCGCTTACTATACCACATCGACGCAAATAGGTATAGTGGTCTAGCCACGCTACCAGTGCGACAGGTATTCAGTTTATCGATACGGTCTTGATATTCGTGAACTCGCGTATCCCGAATGGGCCAAGTTCCCTGCCGTGACCGGATTGCTTCACTCCCCCGAAGGGCAAGCGGGGATCGGAAGCCACCATTCCGTTAATGAAAACCATGCCGGCCTCGAGCTCGGTCACGAGCCGATTCCGTTCCTCTTCGTCGTTGGTCCAGGCACTGGCGCCAAGGCCGAAACGGCTGTCATTTGCAATGCGAATAGCGTCGTCGAGATCTTTGGCGCGGAAGAGGCTCGCGACGGGACCGAACAGCTCTTCTTTATAGGCCGGAGAATTCTTGGGAATATTCGCGAGGACAGTCGGAGCGTAAAAGTTTCCGGGACCATCCAATTTTTTTCCTCCGGTCAGCACCCGGGCGCCCGCGGCAACCGACTTCTGGACATCGCGGTCAAGATCTTGGACTCCTTGGGGAGTAGCCAACGGACCCAGTTCCACGGTTTCATCGAATGGATCACCGATCTTCAGCTTTTCCACTTTGCTTACGAACTCGCGTTGAAATTCGTCAGCAATTTCTTCCGCGACAATGAAGCGCTTGGCGGCGATACAGGATTGCCCATTGTTGATTATCCGCGCTTTCACACCCGTGCTGACTGCCTGGTCAAGATTTGCGCTCGGCATAACGACGAACGGATCGCTGCCGCCAAGTTCGAGGACAACCTTCTTGATGCGCTTGGCCGCACCAATTCCCACTTCGATGCCGGCTTGTTCGCTGCCGGTCAGGGTAGCGGCCTTAATGCGCGAATCCCCAAGAACCGCGTCCACCTGCTTGGAGCCAATCAGGAGTGTTTGAAACACCCCCGCCGGGAAGCCTGCCTGGCAGAAAATCTCCTCGAGCTTCATTGCACATTGAGGGACATTGGAAGCATGCTTTAGCAAACCAACGTTGCCTGCCATCAGCGCCGGGGCCACGAATCGTACTACCTGCCAGAAAGGAAAGTTCCACGGCATGACCGCCAAAATCGGTCCGATAGGCTGGTAACGCACATAGCTGCGTTTTGCGTTGGTCTCAACCAGTTCATCTGCCAGAAAGCGCTCGGCATTATCGGCGTAATAACGACAAGCCGAGGCGCATTTAACCGCTTCGTCAATGGCGGAACGGTAGGTTTTACCCATTTCGCTCGTCATCAGCCGGGCGTGTGCTTCCTTTTCATTTTCCAGGATCTCTCCCGCTTTCCGCATCATGCGGGCACGCTCTTTAAAAGGCACGTTGCGGTATTCGACGAAGGCCGATGTAGCCCGCTGGAGTTTCTCTTCGACCTGGGAATCGGAGATCGGTTCGAAGGTCTTTATGACTTGTCCGGTTGCCGGATTGATGCTTGCGATTGCCAACTGGGCCTCCTGTTATGAGTGGTATCAAAGGGGTAATGACAACGAGGAACCATAACACGCAATGGTTTGATGAGCCAAGCTGCAGGCCGGCGGCAATAAGAGAGCGTTATGGCAGCGCAAGGGGCGGTTTTGATTCGGCTAGGCTGAACGGCACAGGTAGCTTGATTTTTCAGCAACTTACGGTCGTAATTTTAAAATGGTTATTGACTTTTCGTGCAAAAGCTGTAGAATCACTGACTTCCAGTTAGCCTTTTTGTGTGCTGGCGACCGGCCGTGTTATCACGACAAAGACTGCGTGAATCCACTTTGTCGAGACAAGAATCTAAATCCAGGGAGTCATTCTAGAAAGGCGAGGGCATTTATCTCTTATGGCGAAGCGACGCGGAAATCCTAATTGGGGCAAGCCTGAGCCGATTGGGCCCATTGTCCCCACGGTGACAGAGTTCGAGCAGGTTGTGCGGGAGTACAAGCTAACGCCGGATCAGTATCTGCGTTCCACTCGTTTGCGCGAGTGGGCCCGGCGCAATAAGAACTCGAAGTATATCCCGGAGCCCCTGCTTGAGGCTTGGGGATTTGAGATTGAATCAACGCTGTAACTCGGAATTACACCACGAAGGGGCCGCGATTAAAGCGGCCCTTTTGCTTTTCTTGGAACCTGGCGAACCACGCAGGCAAAACCGGGTGGGTGGAGCATCCGATTTTGGGGCTTAGCGTACAATCACTTGAATGACTTCGTCACCATTTACCGACGTTTCAACCGCAATTGAGGAAATCCGCTCTGGCCGCATGGTTGTGGTTGTCGATGATGAGGACCGCGAGAACGAGGGCGACCTAACCCTCGCTGCGGAAAAAGTTACTCCCGAAGCCATCAACTTCATGGCAAAGTACGGCCGCGGCCTGGTCTGTCTTGCTCTAACCGAGGAAAGACTGGATCACCTTCGAATTCCGCCGATGAGCGCGGAAAATACTTCCAATTACGGGACGGCCTTCTGTGAAGCGATCGACGCGCGCCAAGGGGTGACTACCGGCATTTCCGCTTACGATCGTGCCCGAACTATCGCCGTGGCGATTGATCCGGCTACTCGGCCTGCGGACCTGGCCCGTCCGGGACATATCTTTCCTTTGCGTGCGCGAAAAGGCGGAGTGTTGGTTCGCGCGGGGCAGACAGAGGCTTCGGTTGATCTGGCTCGCATGGCGGGATTGGTTCCGGCTGGAGTCATCTGCGAGATCATGCGCGATGACGGCACCATGGCTCGCATTCCGGATTTGATCGAATTCTGCCGGACGCACGGAACCAAGATGCTGACTGTAGCGGAACTGATTCGTTACCGGATGCAGCATGAGCGTTACGTACATCGCGTAGGCGAAGCCATGATTGGAACTCCATACGGAGAATTCCGGCTGATCGCATACGAGAGTGAGGTCGATGGCGGAGAATCGCACGTCGCTCTGGTTCGCGGCGAATTAGCTGGTGACGAGCCGGTGCTGGTTCGCATGCACTCGCATTGTGTGATGGGCGATGTGTTTGGTTCGACGTCATGCGAATGCCGCGCTACGCTGGAAGCGTCAATGCAAGCCATTGCTCGCGAGGGACGAGGCGCGCTGATTTATTTGCATCAGACATCAAAAGGGTTTTCGGTCGAACGCATTGGCGAGCAGCGCGTCTTGATGTTTCACCGCGACAAGCGTCTGCCCGCATTGCCGGAAAGCGAACGCAAGACCCAGCGCGAGATCGGCATCGGAGCACAAATTCTCTCTGACTTAAATTTGCGCCGCATTCGGCTGCTGACCAACCATCCTCGGAAAGTCCCGGCCCTGGAAGGGTTCGATATTGAGATTGTGGAGCAGGTGCCGGTGGCACTGGTTCGCACCCCAGGTTAGCTCGCGAAATCGCTGACGGAACATGGCCCCAGTCTCGATGGTCTCAGAACGGTTTGCGCACGACGACCTGGCTTTCGTTGATGAAGAACTGGGCGGAACATTGGCGCGATCCGCAGATTACGGGCAAAAGACCGGCAATCTGCTTGCGGGTAACGAGCCCAAGCGTGCCACATTCGGGGCAGGACAGCACGGCCCAGTAGGGATCATCTTTTTCCCCGACCTTGCCCGCATTTTCCAGCACGAACACTGTACCTGGAAGCATCTGCTCCGGTATCCATTCGTTCAGGATGTCCAGTTCTCCAACCATGTCGCCTCCTCGTTTGGGCTACGAATGCGGAACTAAACTTCCCCTGGGTCTACGAAGCCAGCTTCTTCTTGTGCGAACGAGATGTGCGCTCGCTAGCACTTTTTTTTGCACGAATTTCTGCGCGTACCTGGCGAACTGCATCGCTGAGGCAAACTGCCAGCATTGGCTGACGTGCGTTCCTCAGAAGGTCGACGATTTGCCGCGGCGAAGTTTCGAGATACAGAGTTCGGCCGTCGGTGAGCAGATGGTATTCGGACGCGCCGCTCACGGCGTCGGCAAGACGCTTGCCGAATTCGCGCTGCAAGAACCTCATCACTTTGCGCACACGCTGAAGAGAGAATCCCTTGCGGCGCAGCTGACAAATGACTGCGACTTCCGCGAGATCCTCCATCGAATACAAACGCCGATGCCCTTCCCGCTCCGGAACCACCACGCCGCGCTCGTCCCACCACTGCAGCTGGCGGGGCGTGATCCCGGTCAGTTCGACAACGTACCGTGATGTAAAGCGATCAGTCATGTCGAGTGAAGAAATGTTTCAAACAATTGTACTGATAAATGTTTGAAACATTTTAGGCCTGGAGCTGCAACTGTCAAGCAAGCATTTGCAAAGAAACGAGTTACTAAAGGAGTTCGGGCTTCGATGACGTCAGCCAATGCTCGATGATTTGAGTGCCTCAGGCGGAATCTGTCAACGCACTTAAGTCACCTTGCGTCGAGGATGGCCCTTCGACGAGAATTTCGTCTTTATCCAGAAATGATCCGGCCAAAACGAATTTTACTGGCGCTTCCGTTTGGGATTGCTGGCACCCTTACGGTGCTCAGCCTTGCCCGGCCGCTGCATGGGAGACACAAGCTTGAGATATGTGGGTTCCTTTTTGGCGCACCGTGGGCCTGGCTTCTAGATCAAGGCTGGTTCGGTGCGATCAGCCGCAAATGGTTGGGTATGATTGTCGGGTACCTGATCCTCCTCTGGATTCCAGCTCTGCTTTATTCATGCTGTTTCTGGCTCTGTTTTCGAGCACTCCAGATCCGCCGCCCACGAAGTGCACAATCTCTAAGCGATCACCATCTTTGAGCGCAGTTGTGGACCACTGATCGCGAGGAGCAATTTCACGGTTCAGTTCGATGGCGACGCGATCGGATTTCATCCCTAATTGGTCAATAAGCCCCTGAAGGGAAAGCGACCCCGCAAAATCACGGTCCTCGCCGTTGATTTGGAGTTTCATTCCAGTGCCATCTTATCAACTGTTGACCAAGCCTGGGCTTGTTGGCATATTGGCCAATCCGCACCACACGCCGGCGAGAACGCTCGCGTAGATGGGGCATCCGCAATCGAAGCTCTTCCCTTCTGCTTGTGGCTACCGCTACACTGATCGAGGTATGACGACTCCAACTCAGCCCAGCATTAAACTGGTGAACGCTCCGGACTACCGGGAAAACTATGCCAACAGCGTGCAGGTACGCGTGAACGTCTGGGATTTCTTCCTGGTCTTCGGCACATTGCAGCAGCAGAGCGAAACTCAGGTTGAGGTCAGAAATTTCCAAGGGATTTACCTGAGCCCGCAGCAGGCTAAAGCGCTGCTCGCAATCCTGCAGCAAAACATAGCGGGCTACGAGGGCGCATTCGGCGAGATCAAACTCGACCCGCGCATGGCCATGGGCGGCGGGCAGGTCCATTAAACACGGTGATCGAGCACCGCGGCTCGCGGCGGTTTCCGACGGCGGTGCTGCTTCCTTTGTTCTACCTGGCACTGATCGGCGTCCATATTCCCGTTCTACATCTTCCTTATTTCTGGGATGAAGCGGGCTATTATGTGCCCGCCGCACGTGATCTGCTGCTGAGCCGTTCGCTAATCCCGCATTCGACGGTTTCCAATGCACATCCGCCGCTGGTGATGGCATATCTCGCCCTGGCATGGAAGCTTGCGGGATTCACACCGATGGTCACGCGCACGGCAATGTTGGGAATCGCCGCTTTCGCTTTGCTAGGCGTCTTTCGCCTCGCGCAGTGGGTCGCGAATACGGAAGTTGCGCTGGCGTCTGTGCTTTGCACGGCAGCCTACCCGGTTTTTTTCGCACAGAGTTCGTTGGCGCAGCTTGACGTTGCGTCGGCAGCGTTCACTATTTGGGGTTTGCTCGCATACGTTCGGGATCGCCGTGTGGCTACGGCAGTTTGGTTTTCTATGGCGGTGCTGAGCAAGGAGACGGCGATTATCGCGCCGATGGCGCTATTGCTATTTGAAGTGGCGGCGAGATTACTCAGGCCCGAACAGTCGCGGAGGGCTTCCGCAAGAGAGTTCCGTCGCACAACTCGGGCTGTGGGCGATCGCCGCCTGGCATATGAGCTTCTTCTCCCAATCGTTTCGCTCGCGATCTGGTATGGGTATCACTGGCAGCGCACTGGATTCGTCTTTGGCAACCCTGAGTTTTTTCGTTACAACGTGCAAGCGACACTTAATCCGCTAAGGATCGTGCTGGCGCTAGGGCTGCGCCTTTGGCAGCTTTCCGGGTACATGGGGATGTATCTGCTTACTTTGTCCACGGTAATGGCGATGTCGCTTCCTCCGATATTGGACGCAGACAAAGAGCGCAAGCGGATCGCCGTCTATATACAACTTTCATTTTTTGCCATCATGGTTGCCTACGCGGTGATCATGGCGATGATCGGAGGCGCAGTGCTGGCCCGGTATCTGCTGCCGGTGATTCCTTTAGTGATGATTATCTGTGTCTCCACACTTCGGCGCAGAGTGCGTTATTGGCGGGTGGTTGTGGGGATTGTGGTAGCTGCTTTCATCGCAGGTTGGTTCGTGAATCCTTCCTACGGTTTTTCGCCAGAAGACAATCTTGCTTATCGCGATTACATTGAACTGCATCAACGAGCAGAGAGTTTTCTTCAGGCACATTACGCGTCCTCTCGCGTGTTAACCGCATGGCCGGCAAGCGATGAGCTCAATCGACCTTTTCTCGGTTATGTTGCCCACCCGATGCATGTATTTCGGATCGACGATTTCACGATCGAGCAGCTAACGGCAGCGGCGGATCTTCGCTCGCAGTTTCATGTCGCTCTGGTATTTTCCACAAAATACGAGCCGGTGCGTCGCTGGTTTGGGAGGTGGCGGAGATGGGAACAATGGAACATGCGATTCTTCGGCTATCACAGAGACGTAGCTCCGGAAGTGGCGGCGCAGATTTTAGGAGGAGATCTAGTTTACCGCGAGCAGCGTGGTGGTCAGTGGGTGGGCATCATTGAGATACCGCAAGTACAGGAAGCGCGCCTGAATCGATAGCAGCTCATTCTCGCGCGCTGTGAGCCATGAGATGGCAAGAGTGCGTCTTAAGGATCAGCCAGACGTCGCATCCACGGCGCAGTTGCAGTGAATCGCGAGCGGCAAGGGTAAGATGAACTTCGATCTTTACGCCGCAATCGACCCCTACACTGACAATCACATCCCGCTGTTCGAGAGAAATGATCTCGCCGGGAATGATGTTGCGAGCGCTTAGGCCTTGAGGCCGGGCGGTCGCTAAGAGGATGTCGCCTGCGCGAATGCCTACGCGCAACGTTGAACCAACTTCGGCCCGGACGAGAGGAGTTTCCAACTCAACATTGGTGCTAGCGACTCGGCAGGTCATGGTGCCGCGATCTTCATGCGAGGCGGTTACCAGGGCATCAAAGAAATTCTCGAATCCCGCCAATTGTGCAATCGTCTCCTGTCGGGGCGCAGTCATCACTTCATGCGGAGTGCCACATGCGGTTACTCGGCCATTTTCGAGAACCACGACGTTTTCCCCGAGGGCAAACACCTCATCACTGCCGTGCGTGACATAGAGGATGGGAATATGATGCTCGCGATTCCAGGCGCGCAGGTCATCGATGATTTTTGACTTCGTGGGCGCATCCAGAGCGGCCATGGGCTCATCGAGAAGCAGCACACACGGGTCAGTGACGAGCGCACGGGCTAGCGCAACTCTTTGCCGCTCCCCGCCAGAAATCTCGCTCGGGCGGCGATCACGAACATCAGAGATACGGAAGGATTCGAGAATCGTGTCAGTCCGGCGCTGCCGTTCGTTTGCAATCATGTCCGCAAGACCATACGCGATATTTTTTTGTGCGGTCAGATGCGGAAACAATGCGAGATCCTGAAATACATAGCCGATGTGTCGATCTTTGATCGAGACGTTAGTTGCGGAGTCCGAATCGAAGAGCGTGCGTTTGGAGATGGCAATTTTGCCTCCGTCCGGCATGACGAGCCCCGCAACGCAGTCCAGTAAAGTGGTCTTCCCTGCCCCGGAGGCGCCGAACAGAATCGTGATACCCGGTGAAAGTTTGATGTCGATATCGAGTTCGAAATCACGACCTGCTGCTGGCAGGCGCTTTCGAATCCGGGCTGTCAGAACGTCCGCACCGGACTTCGGGGTAGCTGTGATCGGCGCAATTTCTGAAGCTGTACGCATGCTAATAGCAAACTACTGAGGGCACTGAGATGCACAGAGCTGCAATTACCCGGCCGCTATGTCGTCGATGGTTAACCATTTTCATTTCAGCGGCCAGAGCGCCCATAGCTTTCTGTTAACGCCATAAACGAGGCAAAGCGCAACAAAAGAGATGCCCAACAAGACCAAAGCGGTCTGATTTGCTGCCGAGAAATTGAACGCCTGAACCTCATCATAAATATCAATCGAAACGGTTCGGGTGATGCCGGGAATGTTTCCGCCGATCATCAGCACAACCCCGAATTCTCCCATCGTATGAGCGAAGGTCAGTGCCACCCCCGTGATTAAGCCAGGAACAGACAATGGCAGTACGACATCCGCAAACGTGCGCAACTTCGAAGCTCCTAGGGTAGCTGAGGCCGCGAGCAGTTTTCGATCGATTAACGCAAAAGATGCGGCAATGGGCTGAACCGCAAATGGCAAGCTGTAAATGACCGAACCAATCACCAGACCGGTGAATGTGAACGCCAGGGTGTGTCCGGTCATGGTTTGCCACCACCGTCCAAGTGGGCTGCGGGAGCCGAGTGCCACCAGAATGTAAAAACCCAGCACGGTGGGGGGGAGGACGATAGGCATGGCCACAACCGCCTCGACTAGGAATTTCCAGCGCCAGCGGGAGTAAGCAATCCAGTACGCGATTGGCAAACCGAGCGCGATCAGGATCGCGGTAACCAGCGTCGCCAGCCGAATTGTGAGCCAGAATGCCTGCCAATCCATGTCTAATTGCCAGCCTCTTAAAAGACCTCAGTATATATGGGCTCTTCAACATCCCGATCTGGGACCAAGGCAACTGGGATGTTCAGCCGTCACAAAGCCCGTATTCACGATTACCCGATACTCGGAGCGGAGATGCACGATGGAAATCGAGCAAGCCATTCAGACAATCCGCTCCCTGGCGAACGGAGTTCATCCTGAGACGGGAGCGGCCTTAGAAGAGGCCTCCGTGTGCCGAACTCCGAATGCGGTGAAAGCCTTGAACCGCGCTTTGGCAGCTCTGGTCACACAGCAAGAACGGGAAAAGAAACGCCCGAAGAATGCGGGAAAGAATTGGTCGCATGAAGAAGATGCTCAAATCTGCGAAGAACTGCGTCAGGGAATTGATTTTAACCAGATTGCGAATACGCATAATCGAAGCCTGGCTGCAATTCTTGCTCGTCTGGTAAAGCTTGGCAAAATCAGTCCGGACAAATCCACCCACGTATTTCCACCCAAGGTAGCTTAGGCGGTGCAGGCATGTCTGAGCCCAAGCGTGTTTACATGCTGAGGTGCACACTATGGATTGTGATGGCGCTGCTGGCGTTGACCGTCACTCATTCGATTGCCATCGCCCAAAGCGAGCGTACTGGTCCGGCAATTCAGAGGCGAAACCTTCGCAGACAAGCAGAAGCATGGTTTTCGCGTGGCCGCCGGAGTGCCGGCGAATTGCCAGCGGTGCGGCGTCATCGAGCACTTTCGCAAAAGCTACAAATGCAAGGAATGCGCCAGCCGGTGGCGAAGGCGGTGCAGGCGTTTTCGCAGATTTCTAATTCGGGTTGGAGTTCGCTGGGACCGTCCCCCTTAGGGTCTGATGCCAGCGGAGTTGGACAGCAGGATTACGGATGGGTTTCAGGCCGCGCCACCGCAGTGGCGATCGATCCAGCAGATACGACGGGCAACACTGTTTATGTCGGAGCGGCCTACGGGGGAGTTTGGAAATCCATTAATGCTGCATCGCCCGATCCGTCGAGCGTGATCTGGACTCCTGTCACCGATGGGCAACCAACTTTGGCGGTGGGCGCGGTTGCGGTACAACCGCAACTCGCGAATCCAAATGCGGCTATGAGCGTGATCCTCGTCGGCACCGGGGAAGCAGACAGCTCAACGGACTCCTATTACGGACTCGGAATTTTGCGCTCTGCAAATGCAGGGCAAAGCTGGGCCCTGATCTCGAGTGACAATACTGGCGCAAGACCGTTCGCAGGGATGGCCTTCAGCAAAATTGCTTTTAGCACGGCAAACTCGAATCTCGTCGTGGCTGCGACTGCGGGCGCTTCCGAAGGCATTCTCGAGGGCTTGGCGAATCCCCTGACAGCAAACCTGGGCCTCTATTACTCGCAAGATGCGGGAAATTCCTGGACGTATGCGAACGTAGCCGATGGATCCCAAGCTACTGCTCCCGGATCTGTCACAAGTGTCGCGTATAACGGCGCAGCCAATCAATTTTTCGCTGCAATCCGCTATCACGGGTTTTACTCATCGCGGGATGGAATCAACTGGACACGGCTTGCCCGGCAACCCGGAACGGGGCTCACGAACTCCGCTTGCCCCGCGCAATCGGCTAGCTCAACCTGTCCCATTTATCGCGGCGAGATTGCCATCGTGCCGGGCCGGAATGAGATGTACGTCTGGTTTGTCGATGCTAATGACAACGATCAAGGTATCTGGCAGAGCACAAACGGCGGTAGCACCTGGAAGCCAATCAGTGACTCTGGCATCTCCAATTGCGGTGATCAGGTAGGCTGCGGCACAGAAGACGGCAGCTACAACTTGGCACTCGCTGCGGTTCCGGATGGCGGAGCTACCGATCTCTATGCTGGAGCCATCAACCTTTATAAGTGTCAGATCACGAGCGCCGTCCGGGATTGCAGCGGTGCCGCGCCAAATACATTCATTAACCTGACTCATGCGTACGGTTGCAGCTCGGTCGCGAAAGTTCATCCGGCACAGCATGCGATTTCGTTTCTGCTGCTCAACAATAACGTTCAAGACCTCATGTACTTCGGCAATGATGGCGGAGTTTACCGTACCCTCGACGGGTTTGGCGGGCTCGCCAGCGGTTCATGTGATAACAGTAACCAATTTGATAACCTCAATGCTACGCTTGGGTCGATTACGCAATTCGTTTCGTTTTCAGAGGCCGCCGGGAACAATGGGTACCCGATCCTTGGCGGAACACAAGGAAATGGGGCGCCTGCGACGGAATCGGCAGCAGGTTCCGCGTGGCTGAATGTAAGCGCCGGGGACATAGGTTATACGCAGATCAATCCCGGTAATCCCGACGAGTGGTTTATCTCGACGCCTCCAGATTCGGAGTCAGGGATCAACATCTACCGATGCGAATCCGGAATCAATTGCCATACAGAGGATTTTGAAAACGATGAAGTCGTGAGCAGTGCAACCGTAGGCGGAGACACAGGTGCTTTTTATGCGCCCTACAGGCTTGATCCGCAGAACTCATCGGACCTGATTGTAGGCACGTGCCGCGTGTGGCGTGGATCCTCGAACGGTTCTGGATTTTCTTCGCTCAGCAACAACTTTGAGACCGGAGGAAGTGGTATTTGCACCGGCGCTGAAACCAACCTGGTGCGCTCGCTCGCCGCGGGTGGGCCAAGCGACAGTGGCCTCTCGACCGTAATCTATGCGGGCACCGACGGGTTTGGATCGTTGATACCCACAATTCCTGCTGGCGGACGCGTATGGGTGAGCACGAACGCGGCGGAGCAAAATTCGTGGGCCGATCTAACCGGCTCAATCAATCCTGGTGCATTTCCGATTTCAAGTATTGCCATTGATAACGCGGATGCGAGTGGGTTGACGGCCTATCTTACGATTATGGGTTTTGATGTTTCACATTTCTGGAAAACAACGAATGGGGGCGCAACCTGGATCGATTTCACCGGCAATCTTCCGAATGCACCCGCAAATACCGTCCTGGTTGATTCGAGTGTGAGTCCGAGCGTGATTTACGTTGGCACAGATGTAGGAGTGTTCTCAAGCGCCAGCGTGGGCCCAACTTGGACAGAGGTCGGTCCGTCACCGGCAAGCGGTCAGTCGGGACATTTGCCCAATGTCGCCGTTACTGCCTTGCAGATGTTCAATGATGGAAGAGACAAATGGCTGCGCGCATCAACATATGGGCGGGGCATCTGGCAATTCCCGTTGATCACCACACCAGACTTCCTGGCCTCAATTTCAAACACACCGTTGACGATATTCTCAGGATCAGGCGCGGTGTTCGAGGGATCAGCTTTCGCTCTGGATGGATACGGCAGTTTGGTAAGAATGAAATGTGGCACTGGAGTTACGGCGCCTCCGCCCACGTGCTCTGTGAACCCGAGTTCGCTGACCCCGACTAACTCAGGAGCGTCGTTTACGATCGACAATGCGGGTCCAGCAGGCGTTTACCGATTCAATCTTCATGCCGTCGGGAGCGACAGCAGTTCCACGACGCATGATGCCGCAATTACGCTCAATGTAGTGGATTTCAATTTGACCACGCCATCGGTAACTGTGGTGACCATGGAACCGGGCGTGACATCGCCGCCCATTACCTTTCAGGTCACCGCGGCGGGTCCATTTTCGCAAGCCGTGAACCTGTCGTGCTCGGGGCTGCCGACTGGAACGGCGTGCAACTTCGAACCGTCGAACTCAGTGAATCCCACCACGAGCAATCCAGTAAATGTAACGATGACCATCACCACGGCTGCCACGACGGCCGCCGGAACGTTTCCCGTCGCGGTCGTGGCTTCGGTGGCAAACGGGCCGAGCAAGCGTCAGTCCGTTTCGCTGACCGTGGGTTCTGATTATTCGCTGAGCATTAGTAATCCATCGATCAGCGCGTTAAAAAATGCTACGGGTACATTTCAAGGCAAGCTGACGAATCTGAACGGATACAACAACAGCGTAAATCTGAGTTGCGGCGGCGGCGCACCGCCGACCTGTAAGGCGTCACCAACGAGTCTGCCCCCAACGCTAACTGGCGCTCCGTTTACTGTGACGGTGGGCAGTAATACGGTCCAGATCTATGACTTCCAGATCTTGGCAACTGGAACTGATGGTTCAAAAGTTTCGCACGGTGTTAAAGTCGCATTCAGCTCGACGAATGCGAATTCGAGTTTTACTTTTTCGATCAATCCCAACTCGCAATCCGAATCGATTGCAGCGGGAGAAACCGCGAAGTTTCAAATGACGTTGTCTCCGTGCACACTGTGCGGAGCCTTCCCGAGTGCATTGAGTTTGTCGTACTCCGGGTGCCCGCCTCTGAGTACGTGCTCACTGAATCAAACGAGTGTAGCGGCAGGCGCTGGCATAACCAATGTGAGTTTAAAAGTGGTGACTACCAGCGCAGTATTGGCGAGAACCTCACCAATGCGATGGAAGTGGTTGCCGGCTTATGCAGCTTCTCTATGGCTCCCGGGGTTGCTGTTGATGATTATTACCCCCAAGGCTCGGTTATTTCTCTGGGGTCGTACAACATTTTGCTTGTTAGTAGTCGCCGCGACGCTGACGCTGCTCATTGCTTGCGGTGGTGGCCTGCAGGGTGGAAGCACAGCTTCGGCAAATCCCGGCACTCCCGCGGGCTCTTACTTTTTGACCGTGACCGCCTCAATGCCTTCTTCGCCATCCACACCTGCTCAAACCTCAGATCTGACTTTGACGGTGCAGTAACCTTCGCAGCAAAGCCATCCACCGCTGCGCTTGATAAGATGGTGAGCAAATGTTGACCTTCCGGCCAATCGGGCTCGCACGAACACCGTACGACGACACGAAACAGATACCTAAAGGTTTCGGGGCCAAGCACGATGCTGAGGGCGTGATCGAAATCGAACCGGAGTTTGCGGCCGGACTAAAAGATATTGAAGGCTTTTCGCACCTTTTCGTGATTTGGCAGTTCCATCACTCTGAGGGATTCGAACTCGTGGGCACGCCGCCGATTGCTGATAAGCCGCACGGAGTGTTTGCAACGCGGTCTCCGCGACGCCCGAATCCCATCGGGTTGACGGTAGTCGAACTGCTTCGCCGAGATGGTAGCAAGCTGCATGTGCGGGGCGTGGATATGCTGGATGCTACTCCCATCCTTGACATCAAACCTTACCTTTCAAACGTTCCCGCCGAAAAATTGCGCCGAGGTTGGATAGAGGAGGCCGAAGCGCGACGAGGCAAGTAACCGGTCATCTCGGAGCGAGAGGCGTAGCTGTGAAACGCAGTTCGTCAGAATGACATGGGGCTGTTCATTTTGTCGTTCCCCATTTTCGCTGGCATAATCAATTGCAGGCATGTTATCGGATTGCAAATTCTCAGGATTGCTGACCGACCTGTACGAACTCACGATGGCGGCAGGTTACGTGCAGAGCGGGTTCGAGGCCCGCGCTACGTTTGAACTTTTCGTACGCAGTCTGCCGGAAGGCCGCAATTACCTTGTCGCAGCCGGTCTCGAGCAGGCGCTGGAGTTCCTGGAAAACGTGCGGTTTTCCGGAGAGGAGATCGCGTACGTTCGCAATTTGCCTGTCTTTAGCAACGTTGCTTCCCAGTTCTTCGACTATTTATCCAGTTTCCGCTTTACGGGTGATGTTTGTGCACTGCCGGAAGGGACGATCTACTTTCCAGGCGAGCCAGTGCTTCAGGTAACCGCACCGATTGTGCAAGCACAAATCGTAGAAACCAGCTTGCTTTCGATTCTTCATTTTCAGAGTGTCATCGCCAGCAAAGCCGCACGCATTATCACAGCGGCCGCGGGGAGACAGGTCATCGAGTTCGGATCGCGGCGGGCGCATGGAGTGGAAGCTGGCGTTCTTGCCGCACGCGCCGCGTATATAGGCGGCTGCGAAGGCACATCCAATGCCTACGCCGGGCATCGTTTCGATATCCCTGTGTACGGAACGCAGGCACATTCCTGGATCATGGCGCACGCGGACGAGGCACAAGCTTTCAGTTCATTTCTTGACATTTTCCCCAAGGCCACTTTGCTCGTCGATACTTACAACGTTCGCGCCGCTGTAGAAAAAATCATTGCGCTTGCGCGAAAGCCACATGGCATTCGTCTCGACAGCGGCAACGTCCTGGCTGATAGCGAATGGTTGCGAAACCGGCTTGATCAGGTTGGCTGGAACGATGTGGAAATATTTGTCTCCGGTGATCTGGATGAAGCCCGCATCGAATCTCTGCTGAACAATGGCGCGCGCATTGACGGGTTTGGAGTAGGGACTGCTCTCTCAACCTCATCCGACGCGCCGGCACTCGGAGTGATCTACAAACTGGTTGAAATCGAGGTCGGTGGACAGGTGCACAGCGCGGCGAAGTTCAGCGAAGACAAGCACACGTATCCAGGGAGCAAGCAGGTGTTTCGCTTTAGCCACCCAGATGGCACATTTTCGCACGACATCATTGGTCAAGAGGATGAACCGTATCCGGGAGCTCAGCCGCTCCTAATACAAGTTATGAAAAAAGGCCATCGCATAAATGCAGCAGAAAAGGTCACAGAGGCACATGCAGCACGAAAACGGTTCCTGGCGAGCCGAGATCGATTGCCCAAAGCAACCCGTGGCTTGGATGCTGGGACACCTTTCCCTGTCCAGTACAGCCAAAAGCTTGAAGATCTTTTCATTCAATTCCGCGAAAACCTAGCCGGCAGCCGAACCTAACCTTCTAATCCGGCGCCGTTTATCACGCTTATTCGTAGCTTGCATCACTGAACTCTGATCGCTTTTGATCTAAGCCAAAAGAGGTGAGGAATTTGCGGTGACGAAAGGGGAAGCCGATGAGAGCTCTGAAGCTTCTTGCAGTTGCCGCATTTGTTCTGGGGGTAATTCTCGTCCTTGTCAACGGCCCCAAGCAGCGGGCACCAAAATACAACGCTGCCACCGAAACCAGGGTGACAGGAACTGTACAGGAAGTGAAGCAGTTCTGGTGCCCAGTAAACGGGGATGAAGGCACACACCTCATGGTTGCAGCCGAGAGTGGAGTGCTCGAAGTGCACGTGGCTCCTTTACGTTTTCTTCAAGGTAACGCGGTGGCCTTCAGTAAGGGAGATCGCATCGAGGTAGTCGGGTCGATGGTAATTTATGAGGGTCACGACGCGATGATTGCGCGCAAGATTACGCGAGGATCTGAAACATTTGCCGTCCGAGGCCCGGATGGCCGGCCGTTGTGGGTGGAACGGATGCGGGCGTATGTGCGCTAGTTAGCTGCGTTGTCGTCGGATGGTTGGGGTTTCGCGACGCGCTCCCAAGTTGTGCCTTGCGGACCGTCCTTGAGCTGAATGCCTGCTTTCAGGAGTTCCTGGCGGATCTCATCGGCGCGGCGGAAATCGCGGTTCTTGCGGGCGGACTGCCGTTCCTGCATGAGTCTCGCGATTTCGCCTTCCGGAATTCCGGTCTCACCTGATTGGACCAGCAATTCTTCCGGCGCCGTGGCAAGAAGGTTCAGGCCCAAGGCAAGGTCAAACAGAGCAACATTTCGCAGCACAACCTCAGGCGTCATGTTCGTGTCCGACAGCAAAGTGGAGAGCAGCGCCAAGGCACGCGGCGTATTCAAATCATCCGAGAGAGCCTCGTCCAGAGCTTGCGCGCGATTCGCGTCACCCGCGAGACCTTCTTCCAATAGCTGGCGGACAAATGCGAAGCTCGCCCCGCGCGAGAACTTCGTCTCTTCCACTGCCCGAAACCAGGATTGATGGCCCGATTTCTCCTTTAATTGCGCAACAATCTTTAACCATCGGTGCAGCCCGGTTTGTGCTGCTTCGAGTGACTTGAACGAAAACTGAAGTTGCTTGCGGTAACTCGCCATCAGAACGAAATAGCGATAGGAAAGAGGATGGAATCCGCGCTCAATGAGGCTTTCCAGGCGCAAAAAATTTCCCGTTGATTTGGACATCTTCTCTTCATCGAGCGTCAGAAATTCGTTGTGCATCCAGACGTTCACACCGGATGAATCGCTATTAAGAAAAGCCTGATTCTGGGCGATTTCATTGACATGGTGAACCTGGCGATGATCGACACCACCGGTATGGACGTCGAAGTGGCGGCCGAGGTATTTAAGACTCATTACCGAACATTCCAAATGCCAGCCGGGCGCGCCCGGGCCCCACGGGCTATCCCATTCCATTAGTCGTTGTTTGCCGGAAGGCGAACGCCGCCAAATTGCGAAATCCGCCGGATGGCGTTTCCCTGGAATCGCCTCGATTCGCGCGCCAACCTGCAAATCTTTTCCGTCGATTAGCGCAAGCCTGCCATAGTCTTTGACTTTGTCGGTGTCGAAATACAATCCCGAATCGAGAACGTAGGTGTAGCCTCGATCGTCGATGATCTTCGCGAAATCGAGCATCTCCTCGATGTGATCAGTGGCTTTGCACCACACCGATGGCGGCATGATGTTGAGCCGGTGCAGATCTTTGCGAAATTCCTGGGTGTAGAACGCGGATAATTCCCAAGGAGACTTGGCGGAGCGGGCTGAGGCCAATTCCATTTTGTCCTCGCCCTCATCCTGATCTGATGTCATGTGACCGACATCGGTAATGTTCATGACGTGCAGCACTTCATAGCCCTTGAATTGCAGGGTTCGTCGAAGGGTGTCGCTAAACAGATAGGCACGAAGATTGCCGATATGAGCATAGTTGTAAACGGTCAAGCCACAACTGTAGAGCCGCACGAAGCCGGGAGTAATGGAATGAAATTCTTCCCTCTTCCGTCCCATGCTGTTGAAGAGATACAGAGGGATCGGCTTATTTTCGGCTTGCGAACTGGTTTCTGAATTCGGCACGAGGATAACTTAGCAGTTTAGCATCCGAGAATTAGGCCGTGACGCCGAGCTTGGCGAATTCTGCGCGGAGTTGTTGCGGGCTCTCGACGCGAATTGCATGCATACCCAAATGAGTCGCGGCGTCGACGTTTAACGGACGATCATCCACAAAACAGCATTCGTCCGGCGGGTGCTGGGTGATCTCCAACGCGAGTCGGTATATAGCCTCCTCGGGTTTTCGCAGGCCGACATAGCAGGAACTGACGAACACATCGAAGATATCGCGCAATCCATATTTCTGAATGCGATATTGATTTAGTTCTGCAGACTCGTTATTGAGCGTCGACATCAGATATTTGCAAGAACCGGCTAATGACCGTGCCAGTTCCAGGGTTTCCTCATAAGGCTTGGAAAGGGAGTAGACGAATTGGGTGAAATCTTCGGCAGTGAAGGAACGCGGACGATAAAAAACGGTGCGTTGCAGGTAATCCTGCAAGGTGATTTTGCCGCGCTCAAAGGAAGATGCCAGCATCTCATGGCGATCCTCGAAATCCAATTCGTCCAGATGGAAGTGCTGCAAGGCTCGGCGGCGCTGAGCGCGGTCCCATCCGTTGCTGAGCAGCACGCCGCCTACGTCCCAGAAGATAGCTCGAATGTTAGCCAAGCAGTTGAGGATAGCATGCAGGAGGTACCTGAAACGCACGCTGTTCAATCTCCGGACTTCGCGAGCCTCCTGGCCGCGTGAACCGCGGCGGCGAGTTCTCCCAGAAGTTGCACGGTTTCGTCCCATCCGATGCACTCATCCGTAATGCTTTGCCCGTAAACGAGTGATTTTCCCGGCTGCAGTTTCTGCGTTCCCTCAACCAGATTGCTTTCGATCATCACGCCGAGAATGCCTTGCTCTCCGCGTTTAATTTGTTCGATCACATCGCGGCAAACAAGCTTCTGGTTCTTGTAGTCCTTTCTACTGTTGGCATGGCTACAATCGATCATTACCTGGGGACGCAGATCAGCCTCCTCCAGAAGCTTGCAGGCGGCTTCAACGGCAGCGGCATCGTAGTTCGTCGTCTCGCGACCGCCGCGCAGGATCACATGACAATGGGGATTTCCCACGGTGACAAAGATCGCCGATTGCCCATACTTGGTGTGTCCCAAAAAAGTGTGGGATGCTGCAGCCGACTGGAGCGCTTCGACGGCGATCTGCACGTTGCCGGAGGTGCCGTTCTTGAAGCCCACCGGACAGGAGAGCCCTGAGACTAATTGCCGGTGCAGCTGACTCTCCGTTGTGCGCGCGCCGATGGCCCCCCAGCTGACTAATCCCGCCAGGTACTGTGGAATGATCATGTCGAGGAATTCCGTCCCGGCCGGCATTCCCATCTCGCCTAAATCGAGGAGAAGCCTTCGCGCCAACCGAAGCCCGTCATTAATCCGGAACGACTCATCCAGATGCGGATCATTTATTAGCCCTTTCCAACCCACAGTCGTGCGCGGCTTTTCGAAGTAAACCCGCATGACGACGAGGAGTTCGGAAGCGAATTGCCGGCTTGCTTTCACCAGACGGCCGGCGTATTCGCGCGCCGCATCCGGATCATGGATGGAGCAAGGGCCGACAACAACCAGCAACCTGGGATCGTAGCCCTGAAGAATTTTGACGATGTCGGTTCGTGCTTTGTGGATAGTATTCGCCGCACTCTCAGTTGTCCGCATCTCCTCCTCCAGGAACGCAGGAGGAAGAAGAACTTTGCTCTCTCGGATACGTAGATCTTCGACGCGCTGTGGCATTCACCAATTTTACTTTGTCATTGTGAGTGGCCTTTCAGCCACGAAGGATTTACGTATTTACCCACACACGCCTAAGTCCCGGAGCCAGCAGACAATTATGAATTCTTGCGATTAAAGCGGCACTGGAACTGGGTGGGATGGACTTTGCCGCAGGCGAGCGCCATGGTTTCAAAAACCTTTTCGTAGCGGAAACTTGGCTTCTGATAGGGCTTTTTGCCCGCAGGCTGGGGCTTCTTGTCTTCGGCTTTGGCGTTTTCTTCTGCCATTCAAGATTGTCACTAAATGTGCGGCGGTGGTTCTGCGCCTTGCCGTACACAATCCAACGTGAGTATATATCAGCGGGTAAGCCACTCAGGCGTGCGATTGGTGGTTCCCCGGCTGTGGATGTACAAAAGAAAACCCGGAGGCCGGGCCTCCGGGTTTGAGCAAGATATCCTGGTTGTTAGTTCGTGCAGAGTCCGTTGGCGCCGACGTTGCACGCCGTAAAGCTCTGGCGATAGCTCAGGTTGTCAATGTCACGGAACGTCGGCGTACCCGGCGGCAGGCCCTGAAACGTCGTGAAGTTGTTGTCGAAGATATAGTTTCGTGTTGGCGGAGAGTACACAATGTTGCAGCATTTAAATGCGCCGGTATTGTAAGTCGAATAGAAAAGATTGGCGATGGATCCCTTGTAGTTGAGGGTCTGACCGCCCCAATTCTCGATGTAGCGCAGGAAGTTGTGCACACCGCCATCGGTACCAAAGTCATTGTTGTAGTTGGCGTTCGGATAAGGGAAATTGATGTTCTTGCCGGCTGCCACTGCGAGACGGTAATAGCTGGTAGCAGCGTTACGATTGTTCTGGTTAACTGGATCCTTCAGGATGCTGTTCCAGTCGCTCCAGGCGTCCGACAAGAATGTAACACTGTCAGCGATGATGGCCGACGCAGCTTCGCCGGCAGCGTCAGCTCCGCCGGCCCATGTCGGGTCGGCAGCGTTGCTGTTGAAATCTCCTTGCACATAGACCGGGTTCTCAGAGCCGACACTGAAACCGCCGCCGCCGCCGGGCTTGAGCGGCAAATTGCCAAGTGTCGCGTCGGTTACCTTCAGAACGTGGCGTGCTCCACTGACCCAATTCTCCTGTGCTACGGCACAACTGGCAATACGATTCGCGGTAGCCGTCATAAAGGGATCAGGATTCGCGGGCGCGTTAACTACGCTGTTGATGTTGTTGGCTGCGGTGTAAGCGGTGACCGCGGCTTTTGGCAGTGCCATGTTGTAGCCGAGGCCTAGACCAAGGTTCGCTGCTCCCCAATTGTCGAGGAACCCGTTCAGATTGACATCCTCGGGCGAGTAGGGCTTGCCCGGTCCATTCGGCTCGAGCGCGCCATTCGGCGTTCCTGCGAGGCTGCCGCTGTTGATGACATCTTCCAGGCCGGAGTCGCCCGTCTTTGTATTCCTGGTCAGAGCTGGACTCAAGCCGGTTCCGTTTGGATTGGCCAGCATTCCCCGGCGATCAGAGAAATAAAGCATGTAGCCGTTTTGACTTTGAGATTCGACTAGGCCACCGCTGACGCCAATAGCTCCTGAGAGCCAGCGCTTGAGGTTGCCCACATCTACCTCAACGGCGTTCATTACGCCATTCGGCGTGCAGGTGTTGGCTGGTGGGTTGGCTGGATTGCCGCCACCATCGCGAACCTCGCCTTCACGAACGTCATAGAAATTAATTGGATACCAATTGTTTTGGCTCGGGCTTTGCTGGCCGGCAGCCTGCTTGCTGTCACCGAACCACGCACTTCCCGTATTAAAGTCGTTTGCGGCCTCCGGTGGTTTGCCGGGCACGGCCGTATAAGTAAACGTCCATGTCCACTGCACACACTTTCCAGCTGATGTCTTGCTGCACACCGAAGACGGGGCCGGAAAACTGTAGGAGGGCGGCACACCGACGGTGTCCACCGCGCCACTTGCGTTACGATCGGCTGGCTGCTGAAAACGCAAAATCGCGTTGGGACTGATCGGGTCTGCACCTGCGGCGGTCGGTGGTTGCAACCAACGAGCGAAGCCGAGCCCGAGCCACTCCTGCGTTACGGGATGATAGTTACCAGCCGCGTCGCGATACTCGACTCGTATATAACCGTCGACGAGGCTCCACGAACTCTGATTCGCAGTAGAAGGTGTTACCACCGAAGCTCCTGCTACCGTCGACTGATACCCATAGGGCAGAGCCAGCGCAGGATCGGGTAGGCCAGCCGCGGGAACATTCAGAGAATAGTACGGGTAAGAGTTCGCATCTGGGCAAGACGGCGGATTTGGGGGCGCCGGCTGAGAGTTGGTGGTTGTAGTCGTCGTTTGTGTGGAAACTCCATTGGGGTTGCAGAGCACCAGGTTATCCGGCGGCGGTGTTTTACCAATCGCGGCCGAGTTAGCGCTGCCGTCGATCAACACATACGGCGCTTGTGCCGGGGCGAAACTGGCATCATGAATTGTCTGCGTGTTGAAATTGTTACCGCCGATCGTTCGCACCGGGAACGGATAAAGTGGCCCGTACTCCCAATCGGTCGAAACCTGCGTGCCACTCGTAAACTGATAAAAACCGGTATTGGGGTTCGGAACCGCAGAGTTAGCGGTGGCGAAGTACAAATTTTGAGTGCCACCATCTCCCAAAATTGCCATGCCAGTTTGCGGTACGCCGTGGCTATAATCAACGGCGTTATCCGGATCGCTGAGGTTAGCCAGGCGGACGTTCTGCGTATCTGTTTTCCCACCGCAAGGCGGCGCTGCGCTGGGATTGCCGCAAGGCAACTCGTTCGGATCGTCAGATAACAAGACGCGAATCTGCGCCAGATTGTACAAACGGGACGAGCTCAGAGTTGCAGAATCTGCCGCCGTAGCGCGGCGAACAATCTCATAATTCTGTGGGCCATCGTTGATGAGCGGGGCTACCAAGTTCTGGCTCACGCCCGAAACAAAGGGCAGGGTCAACTTTTTTGCTCCAGTTCCACCGACGTTGCCGTTGTTCCCATCAATGACTAGACCGTTGAAATCGGGAAGGGCTGCAGTTCCGGGCGACGAAAGCGAAATCGTCTGCCAGGAAGGTGGTCCGGTGGTTTGGGCCGAGGTCGGGCCTAACACGACGCTACCCTCGGTAGGATCCATGGCCCCACAATTCGGGTATGCCCCAGGGCAGCCGCCGGACACCATCGGAATCAAAACTGTGCCAGCGTGAGAGCCACCGGCTATGCCGTTGCCGTTGGAGATCACCTGGCGAATGACGTTGCCATAAGCCTCAACCTTGCTGGTAAAGGTCAGGGTAGCGCCGTTTCCTTCAGCGAGATACAAATCGCCATTGGTGTGCACTCGCCCCGCGAAACTAAAATTCGGACCGGCAAAAAAACCACAGTCCCCTTCGCAGAAAACGCCAAACTGGAAAACCGGAATCAACGCCATTTCCACGGTGCGATTCATGCTGACTTCATCACCCAGAAGCCCCTGCGCCGTGGCTTGCAGCTGCACGTTCATTAAAGTCGCATTCAGACCGTCGCTGGTTGTTCCCTGACTGAAGATGATGTTTCCGGCGGCGTCGGTAACCGGCGTTAGTGTGTACCCGCCATTGGGAAAGGCAGCTCCAGGATTGGGGAAAGTAATGCCAGCAATTGCCGGTGGTCCGGGAGTAAAGGCGAGATTTTGGATCTGGGCCGCAGTAGGCGCCAGCGTTTGATTGAGCGCGTTGCCGAGATCGGAGGTCATTTTCTCGATACCGCCCTCCGCCGCGTGGAAGGTGATGTTGTTTTGCACATCCTGCGTGCCCACCTTCACTTCGGTGTTGACCATCATGAGCATGCCGATGGCTAACCCGGAGAGAAGGAACAACAAGATCAGGGTCGTGATAAGGGTGAAGCCCTTCGTCTGATTTCTCCCACGCATATTTAAGATCCTCATCCTCATTGCCAACTCCTTCGAATTCCGTTTCTTCTCAGCTGCAGAACCCTCGCGACATCTGTCTCGTCAGTAGCGTTGGTTGTAGCTCATATTTCGGGCGCTGATTGAGGTCTGCAGGTCAAAACTCTGAAAGCCCTGGGTCGCCATCAACGAGGTCTTCACTCCGTAAAGCTGCCCGTGGACGGTCAAGTGGATAATGTTGATCTTGCGAATCAGATTGGGGGATGTGCCTGCGGCTTCACCACCATCGCCGGTTGCATTCAGCAGGTTCCCGCTGGTGTCGTAAGTGTCGTAAGTGAATTGCATGTTGGCCACGTTGTCAGCTAGCGGAACCGCTGGTTGGCCGTTCACTTGGCGATAGAGGATAGTTGTCGTATGTCCCGAGGCATCGACCCAATTCTTCAGGTAGTACGTAATCACCAAAATACGGGTGATGGGGACACTGGCGAGCGGCCCACCGACTCCGGCGGCTGGGTTAAGTTTGGTCAGATCGTTGTTCTGACCGGACTGATTCAAATTCAGGGTGTCGGCATTTGCAAATGTGACGGTGTAAGTGGATCCACCGGCACAAGGATTGCCCGCGCAGGGAGTGGGTGCGCCAAGCGGCCCGGCAACCGCTGTGACTTCACCGACAGCCACCAGGTTGTTGACTGTTGGGCCAATGAGAATAATGTCGCCCGGCAACAAACCATTTACGGTGTTGTTGAGTGCCGTGGGGTAAGCCAGGCCGGGAGGCAAAATACAGCTTGACGGCGGAGGATTTGGCGGCGCCATAAACGTCAGCACATTTCCCGTTCCGTTGAACTTGAGCGGATTAACGTTCGTAGCCCCGCTGTAACAACTCATCGGGAGATTGGTATCGCTGTAAGTGATCGTGATGATGTCGCTGGCGGTAGTACTGCCGGGAGGAATGATCCCGCGGCCGAAACCGGGCATGATCGGATAGAGCGTAGGCACGCACCCAGCACCAACGCAGGGGTAGTTTATTGCTCCATTCGGAGCACAGACCGGTCCTGCCGAGCAACCGTATATGGGCGCAACCGAGTTGGGCAAGGCTACGCTGTCGCCCGGCACTCCCGTCATACCCGCCCCGGCCAGGCTGATGTCTTTCAGCAACATGCTCTCAGAGCCGCGCAGGTCCTGCTGCAACTCGGCTCGCTGCTGAATAACCCAAGTCGCATCGACACCCGTGCTGTACAACTTCACCGCGGCGCCGGTCACCACTAAGCCCAGTGCCAACGCCATCAGCAACTCAATCAAGCTGAAGCCGCGACTCGAATTTGATAGTTGGCGCATAGTCCCTCTTAGCGGTACTGCGAAATTACGGTATTGAGAATGTAGTTCTGGGGGACGTGCAACTGGGGAGTGGTATAGGTGACTGTGATCGTGATTGAGTTCAGAGTGGGGTCGGTTCCGCCTCCCGCGAGCGCGAACGGCGTAATCGCGATCGTGCGCGTGAAGTTGGTGAGGCTATAGCAAATGTCTGGAGGACAAGCGCCTGCAAAGACGCCAGTCGGGCCAGGCTGCTCCAAAACCTGAGCACCCGCAGCGGCATCATCCGAGGTGCCGATGATGCCATCAACTCCAGGCAAATTGATGGGCTGCGCACCGGAAAGGAAAATTCCACAGGCTTGTCCGACAACGCAATTGCCGTTTGCGATCTGCGACCACTGGATTTGGGCGGTCTCGCGTGCGGTCAAAATACTTTCGAGTGCTTCGTTCGCCAGTCGCTTGGCAATCGCAGTCTGTTCCGAGGTCTGCGTAGATGCCATGGCAATGCCCATCACGGCCAGCAAACTCACAAGCCCGACGGTCATGATCACAATCGAGAACATCACCTCCAGCAGGCTGAAACCACGCTGGTGCTTAGTAGAGGTGCGAGATGAATTGAAGTGGGCAGTCATCAGTTTTGACTCCAGTAGGGAGTGCCGGGACTGCCGGTTACGTAAAGCCGCCATCCTCGAATCCGGCCCGTCGCTCCCCAGAACGTAATGGCATGCGAGCTGTAGAGGTCACCCGCACGAGCGATATAGAGCACACCATTGTTGACGTTTCCATTGATATCCGAACCAGTACCGTCGGGATTGAAATAGATCATTGCTTTATTGCCACCGGCGATATTCTGGTCGAAATCGATCGCTGTGGCACCCGCGCCAAAACCATCCGGGACTGCGTTTGCCGCGGTCGGGATGCCGGTTATGACGGTGAAGCTCACGTCCGTGGGCAAGGGGTAGGTCGTGACCACGTTGCCGTTCCCTACCCGTGTGAGAGTGATGGTGTTCGGGACCACCGCATTGTTGAAGGTCACGGAAAATTGCTGGCGCTGGCCAACCGCATAGTCACGCGCCAGGCGAATGGCCGCTAACGTAGTGTTGTATGCGCCGTTCACACGCTCAGCTCTCAAAGCAGGCTGTATGGCCGTGACAGCAACGCCACTCACGATCAAAATGATCGTCACGGTGATCATCATCTCGATGAGCGAGAAGCCGCGAATCAAATGTTTATTCGTTTCGTGGTGTTTGCTTTGCCGTTGGCAGCTCATTCGTCGTTTCTTCTTTCGTTGCGGACATCAAGCCCGCATCAAAGGCCAATTTGTCATGAGCTGTATGGGAGTGGGGGCCTCCGCCAGCACGGCCTTGGCCTGTTGCGGCTAAGTCTCATCGTATGAAGCAAGCCTGCGGTCGGCAAAGTACCGAAGGGCCGAGCCGGACATGAGACTTACGTAAGGTAATAAGACGCGAGAACTCTGGTCACTTTGGCAAGGGACGGGGAAACGCGGCTTCGTGAGCGGCGTTTCAGTGCCTTCCAAATGCGAAGAGCAACTGCATGTCGGGCTTAGCGGCGAGGCTGCATCTCAAACTTCAGTAACTTGTGGTTACTCGCTCTCGGCACCTACGATGCAGGTAAGTATGGCGCTCACTTCGCTCATCGTGTGTGCGGACGCCGAAACCGTGCAGGTGCTGACAGATATTCTTCACGACTTGGGCGTCGAGGTGAATTGCGCTGATGCCACTGCCGCCAAGGAGCGGCTGTCACAGAAGCGTTTCGATATTGTTGTGGTCGACTGTCTGAATGAGGCTTTCTCCACGACTTTAATATCTGGCATCAGGAGTTCTCCACGGCAGCGGGATAGCGTGATTCTCGCTTTGATAAAAGCGGGCAGCCGAGCGTCAGAAACGTTTGAGACTGGCGCCAACCTGCTGCTTTATAAGCCGCTGTCTCGTGAGCGGGCGCTGCATAGCTTGCATACCGCGAAAAAATTGATCCGACAGGAGCGTCGCGGCAAACTGCGAATTCCCGTGCAAGTGGCAGCTTCCATCGCATATGCCGGCAAAGAAGATGCCGCGGCAACGGTGGTTGAAATCAGTGAGACTGGTATAGGCATTCAAACTCTGGATAACTTACCGCGTAACGCGAAGGTTTACTTTCATTTCACCTTACCGGGACAAGATGCTGCCATTCGACTTGCGGGCGAGGTGATGTGGCGGGCCGCCAGCGGCCGTGTCGGCATACGATTTGTGAATGTGCCCCAGAGTTCGAAAAAATTCTTGCAGCGCTGGGTAGAAGAGCAGGAGGCGACCGAACCGGCACCGGAGGCGAACCCGGAATCCACTTCCAAAATAACCGTGCGCTTATCGACGGGATCGGGGCTGCGTTCGGCTTCTGCGTCGGACCGGCGCGATCTTTCGCGGCGTCCCTGCTGTATTGGCGCCGAGATTTATCGAGCGGATGGCAGCATACCGCATCGCTGCACGCTTAGTGACATCAGCACTGGGGGATGCTATGTGGAAACCACCGAACCCTTTGCCGAAGGCACAATCCTGACCATTGTGGTGAAAACTCTTGACCTGAAGGTCTGTGTTGCGGGAAGCGTCCAGAGTATGAATCGCGGTTACGGAATGGGCGTGCGTTTCAACCTGAGTAACGAGAACGAACGACACCAGGTTGAGCAGTTGCTTGCATGCGCAGAACAGAATTCGAGAATTCGACGATAATCTTCAAAGTGGCGGGCTTGAGTTCGCCACCGCCAGCCGAGCGGTAAAATCCCTGCCTTTTCTCTCCGAGCCGAGCGCCAGAACAGTGATGAGGAGTACGATGGTCGTAATTTCAAAGCTGGCCAGCGCCCAGCTATAGCCGAGTCTGCTCCGCAAAGCGTATTCCATAGTATTCGTTCCCGCAGCAAAAAGAATACCCAGTTGATATGCAAATCCGGGGATCAACCCGCGCACATTGTCAGGCGAGAGTTCATTGAGGTGAGCAGGGATCACACCCCACGCGCCCTGCACGCCAACCTGCATCAGGAAAGCGCCGATGGCAAGCAGCGCCAGGGATGCCCCAAAGGACCAGGCAGGAATGACGGCCAAAGAGAGGATCAATGCCAGGATCATGCTTCTACGGCGGCCCCATATTTCCGAAAGCTGCCCGAACACGACCGCTCCCAGTACCGCGCCCACGTTGTAAAGAATTGCGACATACGAGACCCACGCCCCGGAAACGCCGTGCGCCGACTTGAGAAAGTCGGGATAGAGGTCCTGGGTGCCGTGAGAAAGGAACATCATTAAGGTCATGAGCAGGACGAGATAAGAAAGAAGCTTCCAATTTCCGCTCGCGGTTCGCAGGATGGAAGAAACGGTTGGAGCATGATGTTGCTTCCAGGCTTCCGATTCGCGTACTCGGAATCGTATGTAGAACGCCAGCAGGGCCGGCGCGCCGCCCACCCAAAACATGGCCCGCCAACCCCATGCCGGCAATATGAATCGCGCCGCAACCGCGGCGAGCAAATAACCGATCGAATATCCACATTGAACGACGCCCGAAAGAATGCCGCGCCATTTTTGCGGGGCGCTTTCCATGGCCAAGGAAGCACCGACTCCCCACTCGCCACCCATGCCGATTCCGTAGATCGTGCGGAGTGCAAGAAAAACCGAATAATTCGGAGCAAATCCGCAGAGTAATTCCACAATCGAAAAAAAGACCACATTGGCCATCAGCGGTTTGCGACGACCATACCGGTCGGCGAGCAATCCGAAGAGGACGGCACCCAGCGGCCGCATCGCCAAAGTCGCGGTAAGCGTCCACACAATGGCAGTCTTTGGCACTCGGAACTGTGCCGCGAGCGTATCCACCAGAAATACCAGGACAAAAAAATCGAAGGCATCGAGTGTCCAGCCGAGAAAGCTGGCGGCGACCGCATGCGCCTGATCAGAACGCGAAAGCGTGGAACCAGCCGGCGAAAGCGACACAATGTTCTTCAAACCGAACATCAAAGCACGATCCCGCTATAACACGCAACCGGCGATCGATTTTTTGATCGGTCACGAGATCACGTGATTCGCATCACGACGTAGCGCGGAAGCTCCGCCTAAAATTTGAATGTTCTCAATTTCTTCCACTAGCGGCGCGCGTCTGCGAAATGCAGGGCGCAGAACGCTGCCGACGTTTCGTATTCGGAGGGCGTCATGAATTCCGGAAGACTATTCCTTTCAGTTCTCATCCTGGCGCTTGCGGCTTGTGCTTTGTTGGTTCATAGCCAGGATCAGACAAGTTCAGCCTTGTTGCCAATTGGCACGGTGGCGCAGATCAAGGCTCCCTTGGGCTTGCCACCTGTCCCGATTCCGCGGGACAATCCGCCGACCGCTGAGACCATTGCGTTGGGACGTCAGCTTTATTACGACCCAATACTCTCGGTCGACAGAACCGTTTCATGCGCCACTTGCCACAGCCCGGAATATGGTTTCGCAGATCCCAAGCCTGTTTCAGAAGGAGTTGGCAAGAAAACCGGAACGCGAAATTCTCCTACAGTGATCAACAGTGCATACTCGAGGCTACAGTTTTGGGATGGCCGCGCTCCCAGTCTTGAGAAACAAGCGGAAGGACCGGTCGAAAATCCGGTTGAGATGGCAAACACCCTAGCGGTAGTAGAGCAGAGGTTAAATGCCGACCCGGGTTATCGCGAAGCCTTTGCCAAAGCGTGGGGCGAGAGACCAATCACCTACGAAATGGTCGAAAAGAGCATTGCGTCATTTGAGCGTACCGTGATCGCGGGAAATTCGCCCTTCGATCGTTGGAGGTATGGCCATGATGAGAGCGCGGTCGATGATTCTGTAAAACGTGGCTTTGTCGTTTTCACCTCAAAGAACAAAGGAAATTGCGCAGCCTGTCACACGGTGGAAGACAAGTATGCCCTGTTCACTGACAATCAATTCCACAACGTGGGAGTTGGTGTGGACATGGGCCAGTTTACCGATGTAGGCCTGTTTGCCGTAACACACGCCGAGGAAGATAGAGGAAAATTCAAGACGCCGACCTTGCGCAATATCGCGCAGACGGCGCCGTACATGAGCGACGGATCTTTAAAGAACCTGAAGGAAGGCATCGATTTCTATATTGGCGCGGGAAATTCGAACCCGAACCTCGATAAAGAGATCCATGTCCTGGACTTCCTGACTGGGCGAGAACGGGCCGACCTGGAAGCATTCCTGCATTCTCTGACAGGGCAGGTGCCAGATAATGTAGGCCCTCCGGTGATGTCTCGAACACAGGCGAGGAAATAGTCGCAAGTTCCTGGAAATTCGTTGCTTACCAGGCAGGGTAAATCCTTTGCAGTTGACAAGGCGGCGTTTTCGGGGCAAACTCCGCTCAGCCGCGCCTGAGGTGCCAGGCATTTGCAATGCTTTGCTGGGGTCCTCCTGCGCCGCGGTTGGAGACCAGCGCCTTTGCAGCCCTGGTAAGGACAGATGCCCCAAGGCCCAGCTTCACGCCGCCATTCATCGGAAGATTTCGAAGCTACCGACTCAGAAGAAGCATCACGCTCTGCCCGCGACCAACCGCTATCCCTATCTCACTATTTAACGGTTCTTGCGGCTCATGGTGACGGATCCGTGTCGGCAGGAGTGGCCCTTGACCTGGTTTTGAACGACATCGTGAAACGTGCCTGCTTGGCAACTAACGCGTCAGCGGGCGCGATAGCGATTGCCAATGACGATGAGATGGTCTGTCGGGCGACCACCGGAGAACATGCTCCCGATCTCGGCACGAGGCTCGATACAAGTCATGGCCTTTCGGGGGCCTGTATCAGAGAGAAGGTGTGGCAACGCTGCAAAGATACCGAAACCGATTCGCGGGTGAACGCTGCTGTATGCCGCCATCTTGGAGTTCGTTCCATTGTCGTGGTCCCGATTCTCAATGCGGGGGAGTTGGTCGGAATCATTGAGATGTTCTCCATACGGCCGGATGCGTTCAGCGATCGCGAGACAACTGCTTTACAGTCCTTCTCTCACGAAGTAGCTGAAAATCTGCAGCGCGCGGCACAAACCCAAGGTTTGCCTCCCCTATCGCAAGCCGAAGACACAGCCTCTGTGGCGAGCTTGCCCGAGTTGGTAACTATGACACCAGTGGCGAATCAAACAGATGTTTCTAACATTTCAACCCAAACCCCGGAAGTCCAAAACTCAAGAGACTTTTCGACAACTACATTGCTCGCCTGTGTGGTGATTCTCGCCTTGGTCGTGGGCTGGATGATGGGCCGTTCCGGGTGGCGGCGCAGTTCCGATAAGACTGCGCCCGCGAATAAGCAACTCGCCGGGCGACCGGGACAGACCGTCGGTGTATCCAGCGGCGGGTCGGAGCAGCCTGCCAGTCAAGCGCCATCTGAAACCAATCAACCGAAGCTCACCGGAGCAGGAACGGCGGATGGTGGATTGGTGGTAACCCGCGATGGTAAGGTGATTTTTCGTACCCCGCCGCAGACGGGAAACGCTCCAGTTGGTGATAACGGAAAACACAGTGGGGCGAATACGAATACAGTCCGCCTCTCGCCCGATGCTGCTGAACACTACCTACTCAATAGGGTTGAACCGGAATATCCCGAACAGGCGAGAAACAACCAAGTACAGGGTTCGGTAGTTCTCGATACGCTGGTAGGAACCGATGGTACGGTTCAGAAAATCACACCCGTAAGCGGCAATCCAGAACTTCTGCCGGCCGCCACCCAGGCAGTTCGGCAATGGCGTTTTCGTCCTTACCTGGATAATGGGAAGGCGAAACCGTTCACAACTCAAATTACCGTGGTTTTCCGCTTACCGTAGTTTCTGTGCAAGGGCAAGGTGAGAGCCGGTGGGCCAATCGTGAGTGGAGTTTCAATTTTAGGATAAGCGAGTACGCTGCCGGCTTTCGCAAGCATGTGCAAGGTCAACTCGACTCGGCTCGCAATGCCGAGTTTCTCGAAAATGCGGAACAAATAATTTTTAATCGTGTGTTCGCTTAGCCCCAGCAAGCCGGAAATCTGGCGATTGCTTCTTCCTTCCGCTACTAAACACGCAATTTCTTCCTCACGTCGGCTCAAGCAATCCTTCCCATGCACCTGTTCTGCCCGCGTCGCGTGCTCAATAAGCACATCGAGCACGTACTCAATCTGTGCAGAGTGAGCCCAAACCTGACCGGCATGAACACAACGGATGCACTCCCACAATGATTCTAAAGAATCGGCCCTATGGAAAATGCCTCTCACCCCGGAAGCAAGTGCCTCTACGACAAGGGAACGCTCGGCTGATTCCAAGGCTGCTACGATCCCCAGCACAGGATTAAAACGGTGAACTTCGACAAGGAAAGCCCTGTTAAAAGCCCCCTCGATCGCAACCAAAAGCACATCGAATTTCGTTTGCTGAAGAAGCCGCAGCGCCTGTTGTGGCGCCGTGACCGGAATGCACTCGCACTGGCCGGTCGCCTGCAACCTCTCAGCAAAGGAACGGCAGTTCATGATTGCGGGATCCGCGACCAGGACCCGGACTTTTGGATTCGAAATTGGAAATGCAGTCACAAGCGCTGCCTCGAGGCCATTCTCAAGAAGCCGCAGCATTCTACTGGGATGATGTGACCGGAACAAGAGCCCTGAGTCTCTAGGCTGGCAGGTGGAGATAAAAGGCGATCCTGCAGTTCTCCAGAACTGGATCGCGAACGGGAGCTGCATTCGTTGGCGGTGTAAGCACGAATTCTGTAAAATCAAACTAGCGGTCTGGCTCTCCCCCGATTTTTCTTAAGCCGAAAGACTCTGTGACTTTCATCCACTTGTTAAGACGTTTAGCCAGGAAGCACAGTCAAGTGTAGGCTCCAAGGCATCTCAGTTCCCAGGACCGGAATCTATGCGGACTGACTTTCTAGCCACTAGACATAAGGAATCAGCATGTTTTTGAAGTACTTTGGGTTGACAGAGCAGCCGTTCGGGGTAACACCCGACCCACATTACTTGTACCTGAGCTCCGCGCATCGCGAAGCGCTGGCTGCCCTCTACTATGGAATCGAAGCCAACCGGGGATTCCTCGGATTAATTGCGCAGCCGGGAATGGGGAAGACGACACTTCTATTTCACTTGCTGGAGAAATTCCAGTCTTCCGCACACACGGCATTTATTTTCCAAACCCAGTGCACTCCGCGCGAGTTCATGCGATTCCTGTTGTCGGAGGTCGGATACGAAGGGGACACGGAAGACTTGGTGCGGTTGCATGAAGAATTCAATCGCCGGCTCATCCAGGAAGCACGTGCCGGCAGGAGAATGATTCTGGTCATCGATGAGGCGCAGAACTTGGCCCCAGAGGTACTTGAGACGGTGCGGCTATTGTCTGATTTCGAAACGCCGCGCGCCAAGCTCATGCACATTATTCTTTCCGGGCAACCACAATTGGCCGACAAATTGGCCAGCCCAGGCCTGGCACAATTGCGGCAGCGAGTCTCGATTCTCCATGGCCTTGAGCCGCTGACTTTTTCTGAAGTCAAGAGCTACATTGAGCATCGGCTGAAGGTTGCCGGATGCACGGGAGATGCTCCCTTCACTCGAGAGGCTTACGAGATCATCGCCAAGTTCACCCAAGGCATACCCAGAAATGTGAATAACTTTTGTTTCAACGCATTTGCATTAGCATGTGCGTTGCAGAAGAAAGTCATCGACGCTGATGTCGCCAAGGAAGTGATCGCCGATCTGGATATCTCGCGGTTCACAACGGAAGCACAACCGGTAAATCCGTGCTTTGAGCCGTTGTCAGAAAGTGCATCCGAGCTCGCCTCGGCCATGGAAAGTGCAAGTGAGGCAGAAATGCTCTCTCCCGCAGAAGCTGCGGCCTACATGCAGGAAGTAGTCCTGAAACTCAAAACGGGCCGCACCTCACGAAAAGGCACGGGCGGTGTGGGAAGCGAAAGCTCGGCAGTAACCAAAGATAGTGCGTAATCTCTGATCTCGCGCGCTACTCACAAGCGCAACTGGTTGCCGTTTTTGTGGCCTTCGAGGGTGGACTGGGCGAGTTCTTTATCATCACTTTTCCCGCCTTCAGGCACATGCCCCATGCTGTAAGCGTACAGGACCACTTCTACACGCTTTGAGACGCCCAGTTTGTCGAAGATGCGAAACAGGTAATTCTTCACCGTATGCTCGGTCAATCCGAGGCGCTGCGCGATCTCACGGTTCGACAGACCCTCGGCGACGCATCGCACGACCTCCTGCTCACGCCGGGATAGCAACTGAGTGCCTTTCGCATCGGTCACCCGCAGCGGTAGGGCTTCGCCGAGCGCTTCGAGCAGGTAACGAAGTTCCTTGCTATTGGCCCAGATTTGACCCTGATGAACACAGTAAATACACTTCGCTAACAATTTTAACGAGCCATTGCGCGAGAAAACGCCTCGCGCGCCGGCGCGGAAAGCTTCCACAACCTGACCGCGTTCTGCGGAATCCAGCAGAATGACCACGCGAGTATCGGGGCAGGCGCTCCGTACTTCGCGCACGACTTGAAAGCCTTTGCCTTTGCTGCCATTCACTTCAGCGCTAAGGATGAGAACGGATGGTTTTTCTCGCGTGATAGCACTAAGGATGCCGTTGGCGTCGGGGGGCGCCTCAATAACGTGAAAGCGGGCGTCCCGTTGTAAGGCCGACGCCAGCAGTTGACTGCTCATGAGATTGCTATCCGCTGCCAAAACGCGGATGACTTCAGAAACTTCCGGCAAACTAATCACTTGCGCCACGAGCTTCCCCCAGAGTTGTCAAAATATGTAGGTCAACGAAACATTCGATAAAAAGACGGGGATCATACCAACGGGAGGAGAAAGTCCCACCTCAAGTCGCTACGCTGGCGACTAGTGATCGGGACTTTATTCTCACAAGCCGGACTTGTAAATGGCACTTTGGTGCTAGGGATAACGCTAAGCTTCACAAATCACATGCATTAGAGGAGGATGACTTTGAGGTCTGCAAACCGAACCCTTCCTTTGCCATGCGGACGATTTCGCGGCCAATCGCCCATGAGGCAGTCGCGGCAGGAGACGGAACATTCCAGACATGAAGCATTTTTCCTGTACAAACAAATTGAAAATCATCCACCAGAGAGCCATCCGGACGGACCGCCTGGGCCCGAACACCCGAGCCGTCAGAAATTAGATCCGCATCGCGAACCTCGGGCACCAGCTTTTGGAGAGCTCTCACAAATGCCGATTTGCGAATCGAGCGGTAGAATTCCGCGCCGCCATCCTTCCAGTACTTCGCAGCCATTCTCCAAAATCCCGCATAGGAGAAGGTTTCGGAAATGTCGCGCAAATTGAAGTCGGTCTTTCGATAACCTTCCCGTTTAAATGCCAGCACCGCGTTAGGTCCAGCGTCTACTTCACCGGTGATACGGCGCGTGAAATGAACCCCCAAAAACGGAAATCGCAAATCAGGAACGGGATAAATTAAATTTCGTACGAGATGTTTTCGTTCGGGAGTCAAATCATAATATTCGCCGCGAAAGGGCACGATCCTCACTTCCGGCCGCTCGCCCGACATCTCCGTAATGCGATCGCTGTGCAGACCCGCGCAATTGATTGCAAAGCGGGTGAGAATCGGTCCCTGGTTGGTCTCGATTACGGTCTCGTCGGAGCGGAGCATTATATGCCTCACCTCCGTCGAAGTCTTCACCAGACCGCCATTCTCGATCACCATCTCCGCATATTTTTGACAGACCTTCTCGTAGTTCGTGATGCCCGTACCCGGGACATGCAACCACGCGACACCGCCGCAATTGGGCTCGATCTCACGAAGCTGCACATCGTCGAGCAGTTTTAGTCCGGCGATCCCGTTGGCTTGACCTCTTTCAAGGAGGGCGCGCAAGCGAGGAACTTCATCATGGGTCGTCGCCACAATTACTTTGCCGCAAATTTCGAAAGGGATGCCGTGTTCACGGCAAAAGGAACACATGGCAGCGGCGCCTTCAACGCAAAGCTTAGCTTTCAAGGAACCTGGCTTGTAGTAAATTCCGGAATGGATCACTCCGCTGTTGTGTCCAGTCTGATGTTGGCCGACGGCCGGCTCTTTCTCCAACACCAGCAAGCGGAGGCTGGGGAAGGTACGCGAAAAGTGCATTGCTGTAGCAAGGCCAACAATGCCTCCCCCGATAATGACGAGATCTAGTTGTTGATCGGACACCTGAGCACAATAGTGCTAAATTCAGCGGGAGATGTCGAGGGCCAAACAAGATGCCAGTTTCGTTGCTTTCGCGCGGGAAGCTGGAGGATAATCAAATGCAGCGTCGACGGCGGCACGCCTCGACCGATAGCGCTAACCGGTGAATCTCCCCAACTCCATCACGCTCACCCGGATTGCCAGCATTCCCGCGCTGATTTGGATCCTCTCGAGCAGCCGCTTTGATAGCGCACACGGGGAAAAAGAGTTATTGGCTTCCGCGCTGTTTATTGCTGCTTCGATTACGGATGGAATTGATGGTTATTTGGCGCGCAAGCGTGGTCAGATCACGACTATGGGAATGCTGCTCGATCCACTCGCAGACAAGCTGCTCATTGCCGCCGCGTTCGTGACTCTCGTGCAGTTCAATCCGAGCCTCGTGCCCGCGTGGATTGCGGTGATCATCATAGGACGTGAATTCCTGGTAAGCGGTCTGCGATCCATCGCCGCATCGGAGGGATTCACGATCGAAGCCAGCGATCTCGGGAAGTTCAAAATGCTGGTCCAGATCATCTCCGTGGTTGCAGTCATTCTCGACCATCGATGGAAGGATTTGGTGATCTATGGACCATACGTCTTTCCTGTGCACTGGATCGCTCGCGTGGCAATCTGGTTCATGGTGGTTCTCTCCCTCGTTTCGGCAGGCGACTACTTCGTCGCGTTCTGGTCAAAGATTGACCGCCAGGTGGTGCGCAGTCGCCGCCGAGCATTTGTTCTAAGTCGCCGGAGAAAACGCGATGTCGCCCCAACCTGAAAACTCGACGGTCAGTGTCGCAGGCCACTCGAGTTCGACCGACGTGCCCGAGTTCAACCTACAGGAACGCAAATTTCTCTTACGGCTGGCGCATGACGCAATCGAGTCCGCGTTGGATGGTCGCGAGATGCCGCCTGATCCGCCGTCGCCGCATCTAGCGGAAGCACGTGGTGCATTTACAACCCTCTATTTGCAAGATCAATTGCGCGGCTGCGTGGGCTTTGTGTTTCCGGTCGAATCGCTTTATCACACAGTAATCGAGACGGCGCGCGCGGCTGCCTTCGAAGACGCCAGGTTTTGTCCGGTGACCCGTGAAGAAGCTCCGCAGGTGCGGGTTTCGCTCAGCATCCTGTCCGGGTTGGAGGAGATAGAACCGGATCAAGTGGAAGTTGGCCGCCACGGGTTGGTGATTTCTTTGCACGGACAGCGTGGACTGCTTCTGCCCCAGGTTCCCGTCGAATATCGATGGACACCCGTTACTTTCCTGGAACAGACTTGCCGGAAAGCCGGCCTGCCGCGTGACGCCTGGAAACAAGGCGCTCGGCTGGAGGCGTTCACCGCAGAGGTGTTCGGGGATGGTGACCTGACGTAAGGGCAAGCCCGAAAGGAATCGCGACTATCAAGAGAAAAGCCGGAAGACAACGCTTCCGGCTTGCCAAAAACAATTTCCCGAAGTTATTGAGGATCGAGCTCCACTACATCGCCGATGTGGATATCCTCTAAGGCGAATACGATCATTCCAGTTGAGGTTGTAGGAGTGGAACTGAGAATCACAATCTCTCCGAGCGCGCGCCGCGGTAGATCGGCAACGTGAATGTTCGGTCCTTTGCTTCGATCGAGCATGCCGGCTTCAAAAGAAGGCGGTTTGGTCTGAGTATCATCCGCGGTCGAGGCCTTGAACGAAAGTGAGTCGACCGGGTTATGCAGATCGGCTTCATAGGAACGAACCGCGCGCATATAATCCCCGGACTTCACACCCTGATTGGAACCCAGGTTCATATAGACCTTCATTCCAGTTCCCAGTTCAGTATCAAAATCCTTAGCCATAACAATTCGCCCGCTTGACTTTCCGCTAGCGGGAGGAAAACGATCGAAATGCAGCGGTCCGTGGGGCGCAATGCTTGCCTTCTCGACAAACGGAGTTACGATATCGCCAGGCATGATTGGACCGCAGCTCACTTCAATGTGGGCGATTGCAGTTTTGTGCCGGGTATCCACAATGCGAATCGTTCCCAGTTCTGCGTAGGGCTGCCCCATCGCTTTCAGTTGCGCAAACTGTCCTTGATAGACTTCGTAGCGATTGGGATCGTGCAACTCACGCACCACCGCATAGCGCTGGCCCAGTTCGTATCCCTTGCCTGACAAATAAATCAGTTCGCCCAGCCCGTACTTGGTGGTGTTCGGGGTGTCGATACCACCGGATATGAAGTTGGCATCCGGCACGAGAGTCTTACTGACGAAACCGGCACAATTCAGATCTGACGAGGTCGGCGTGGGAATCCGTTCGACTGGGAAATTTACACTCGTGGCCACAGTGCCAGATGGAGCATTTTGATCGGCAGTGGCGGCAGGTTGCTGCGCAGCCGCAGCAAGTGTCAGGCTCAAAAAGAGCAACAGCACTGTTTTGTTCATGTTACCTCCGAAGTCGGGGTGGTCTCAGCCACCTCGTCTCCGTTAAGTTGCAGAAAAATAAAAGTTTGCCAGCACGGACAGTAACAAGGGCAGTCAAAGGGGTCAAGGTTACGGCGGTGCCATGCAAGCTAGGTTAAAAAGTTTCGTTGCCAGGAAGGCATAATCGGTTGTTGCATCTGAACTTACGCACCTGTAATATCGCGCCACTCTTAATTTGATGAGCAATGCCAGTAATTTTGTGGCGCGGCTCCGTCCGCTACGACTGCCCCGGGTTTGCGTGGCGGTTATCGCAAACGAGCCCAATGAACTCCTGGAAAAGGCGGAAGCCTTGGTCCGCGACAATGAGTTCCTGGAGCTCAGGTTGGACTATCTTCCTCGGCCCGGTCTTGCACTGTCGAAGATCAAACAGTTCACCGAGTCTCACCCGCATGTGGCCGTAGTCGCAACTTGCCGTCGGGCTGGAAGCGGCGGAAAGTTTAAAGGAACTATCCCCTCGCAACTGGACATACTGAGCAAAGCCGCTGCAGCCGGCTGTCAGTTGGTCGACATCGAATTGCAAACCGTCGCCCGGCTCAAGCCACCGCAAGTACAACGGCTCCGCCAGAACGCCGCTTTGATCCTTTCCTATCATGATTTTCACGCCACCAAAGACTTGGAACGAACCCTGCAAAAGATGACCTCAATCCCGGCTGACTTTTACAAGCTGGTGACCACGGCTACCAATCTGTACGACAACGTGCTGATGATGAAGTTCATCGCACAAAACAGCGACAAATATTCCTTGATCGGGCTTTGTATGGGAGAACAAGGGATCATCAGCCGGGTGCTCGGATTTCGCGCGGGCAGCATTTTTACTTTCGCGGCCGTGAGACACGATGAAAAAACAGCTCCCGGGCAAGTGACAGCACAAGAATTGCGCAGCATTTACCGCATCGAGCAGGTGGATGCTGCCACTCGCGTGTACGGGGTGGCCGGAGATCCGGTCTCCCATTCGTTGTCGCCGGTGATCATGAATACGGCATTGCGCCGGGAGACGGTAAACGGAGTGTACCTTGCCCTGCACGCCAAAAGTTTGAAAGATCTGCTGGCTTGCGTTCGCGAAATCCCGCTGCATGGGCTTTCCGTCACCATGCCGTATAAGGAAGCGATTCTTCGGCATCTCGACAACACCGATCCTTATACGGCAAAAATCGGCGCCTGCAACACTGTGGTTCGCGCGCAGGACGGCAAGCTTTATGGATTCAATACCGATTCGGCCGGTATTGTACGTCCGCTGCAGCAACGTCTTGAACTGGAGAACGCCAAGGTTTTGGTACTTGGTGCAGGCGGGGCAGCGCGCGCAGCTGTGTTCGGACTAAAAGAGCGGGGGGCGGAGGTTTACATTCTGAACCGTACTCCAGCGGCGGCGCAGAAACTCGCACGTTCCGCCCGCGCCCGAACCATGAAGCGCGGGGACCTGAAGCGCTTTTCGTTTGACGTCATTATCAATGCTACGCCCGTAGGCATGGGAAATACGCCCGAATCACCCTTGAAAGCAGATGAAATCAAGGCGCGATACGTGTTTGACATGGTTTACGATCCTCCCGAAACCCGGTTTCTGAAGCTAGCCAGAGCGGCTGGGGCGCAAGTTATTCCCGGCATCGAGATGTTTGTTCAGCAAGCTGCACGGCAATTCGAGATCTGGACCGGCAAACCCGCACCGGTCGATGAGATGCAGCGGGTTGCCATGCTCGCCCTGCAAGAACGTGAGCAAATGCGGGCGACTTAAGAGAACATGCTCTGCTGCTCGGCGAACACCAGCACTGTCCGCTGAGGAGATCTCGCCGCCCTGCTATTGCGACATATCGGTCGAGTTAAGTACGATTCTGGGTATCGGCTGGCTTGGAGTCGGTGCGGCAATGACCGAGCAAATCGTCTCGCACTATCGCATTCGCGAAAAATTGGGTGCGGGCGGAATGGGTGTGGTCTATAAAGCCGAGGACATTCGCCTCG
>Ga0070731_10000390_pt1 | contig 61862 bp, 56 predicted proteins | sample Coa_R1_2_FD_66448 | JGI IMG/M metagenome (GOLD analysis project Ga0070731, IMG submission 66448) | Surface soil microbial communities from Centralia Pennsylvania, which are recovering from an underground coalmine fire - Coalmine... | ecosystem: Environmental > Terrestrial > Soil > Unclassified ... | reverse complement strand
CGAAGCACGATCAGCTGATCATCCGCGGCAAGCGCGCCCAGTTCGCCCACCACGACCCGCGTCCCTGCCTGATTCCGCCGGACTGGTCGGGCGGCTATACCTCGATCTTTTCGCTGCAGCAGAAGGAAGATGCCTCTGTGGCGAAGGGCGCCAGCACGAGAATGTAGCTACGAACCCAAGCGTTTGGCTTGATGGTCAAAGGCTTGCAGCGCCACTGTGACCAGGTCGTGCCGCTCTGATTCGAGTGACCGCTTTCGACCCAATGGGGTCATTCGTCGAATTGCGGGTAGGCCGCCAAAATTCTGGGGCGGATCCCTAGCCAATTGTCCATTACTGAGCAATGCACTCGAACCGGCTGAGCACCGACGACCCTGGCGGTGTATCGGTCCCAACGTACCTGACGGAGAGTCCAGCCTGCGCACAGTAATCCTGCGCGTGCTTTAACGCTTGGGCATATCTTTGAGGTGCATGCAGAAATTCCAAATGGGGGCCAGCGTAAGGTGCGGGTGGTGGCTCAGCACACCCAGCAAGAATTATTGCAAGCAGATGCATAACGCTGGGTCGCATTGGATATGGATGCCTACAGGGCGCAACTTGGCGCGCAGCCGCAACATATGAATCGCGATTGCAGCGCGAGAGATCTTTCCGCTGACGCGGGCTGGATTGCGGCAAATGGTCTCCATTGTCACAAGTTTTCCTGTTCGCGTAAGCAGTATTTCCAACAGTGCCCACTCGCGTCGCGTTAGATCCAGCGGGATGCCGTTTAAAAATGCGCAGGCAGCTTCTCCGTCAAAAACGAGAGGCCCGTACTAGTCTGTCCGGAAGATCAGCGCTTACGCGGCGAGCGAGCGAGTACTTTGCGCGGACAATTCTCGACAAATTATTGTGACCTCGAAAGAAGATCGGATAGATCACTGATGAAAGGTATTTGTGCGGCTTGCAGTTACTGTCGCGCCGGGTCTAGGCAAGTCGTAGGCTGCTGGTACGTATGTGCTTGAATTGAGTTTCCAGAAACTCTAGGACCGGCTCCAGCGTATCGAACGGGTGGAAGGTAGTCCCGCGCGCGCCAAGTTCCTTTGCCAGCGTGCTCTTCGCGAAAACGATATCCGCCGCCAGCGCGGCGTCGAGATCGGAGTGGCCATCGCCGGCGAAGATGATGGTATGGCCAGGCTTGCGCGTGATATGACGAGCCTTAGCGTTCGCCGACCGGCTGCAGGTCGGTTCGTAAAACGGAAATGCCGGTATCAAACGATCGCCCGAAAAGCCGATGTCGTTTGCAAGCACCGGCACGACGTCGATACCATTGGTGAGCAAGATATGATGAATGAGCGGCAGGAAACTATCGCTCACGATGTTCACCGTTACCTGCCGCGCGTTTGCCCAGTCAACGATAGCGGAAAACGTCGGATCTACTCGAACCAGCGACAAATATTCCAGTAGCTCCTCTCGCCCAACACGCAAGTTCTCGATCTGCAGGCGTAGACAATCTCGTGCCGAAAGTCGACCAGATTCCCAGGCGTTATCCCAATCTCGCCAATCCTCGTTTGGCGAAAATTTTTCGATGACCTGATCGAGGGTGTCGCCTGTCGTCAGCGTATTGTCAAAATCGAAGAACAGGGCCGGCCTAAACATAGGTAACTGCGTCAGAGGTCAACTTGGCAGTGTGCATCTAGTCAATTATCCACCTTCGAAACGCGGGCACCGCGAATGACCGCTTCTGGCCGAAAGCGGTCATTCAGACTATGGCGAATATGGGTCCTACTTCGCTGATCGTAGCTTTGGGAAGGCGGAGCCGGAACTGTTGGCTACGCTCGCTTGTGGCAATTTAGAAGGACCGCTTACGATCTGGACTCACCGTAGATTCAATAGGTTACGCAATGTGGCGCTTCTACACATTGTTGGGCGCCCAACGCTCCAAAAGCAGGTCAGGCGGTATCGGTGTCCCGCGTTGCCTGGGAAATGGCGCAGTGGGATACTACTCACACAGCATTACAAAGCCCCTCGGGCAGCTGTCTTACCAGCAAAGTAATGTCTCGCGCTCAGTTGCTTGCGGCTAGGTACAAACAGCGACTTTAATTTTTCGGTATGGGCGCAGCCGACAATAGTGAAGATAGAGACATACGTCTCTTCGAGAAACGAAAGCCGGTACGTCGGCTGATCTATACCATCGTTATATCAATTGTTGCGACCCTATCCGTCTTAAATTGCAGAGCAGCCGACTTTGAGGTCGGAGGTGGGCGAACATATATCCGCGGCCCGGCGCCAGTCGCGACCGCTACCATGGTGTGGCCCCGGCAGATCTGGGATACGGACGTGTATGCGGGGGCAGTGTTTATCGGCAGCTACGATTTCCGTGGTGTCAACTACGGTAACCAGTACATTGCGCGGGCGGGATTTACTCCCCGTTTTGGTTCCTTAGGGGTAGACCTCGGACTCGCACTGCTAAAGAACTCCGATGCCATCAATTCGGGGACACCGAACTTTAACTTAGGTCTATCCTACGATTTTGGGCCAAACTTCGCGGTCAATCTTGGGCACATTTCAAACGCCAGAACCCACTTGCCTAATATCGGGCGGGACTTTGTAACCCTCACATATCGCTTCCACTGATTAGTCAGTCCGAGAAACGACGAACCCGCGGACACCGTGCCCGGGTGGTCAATAGCTAAACCGCGAATGACCGCTTTCGACCCAAAGCGGACATTCTTGCCTTCACTGCGCGGCGAGCCGTTTGTCAAGGAAAGCCTTCATGTCCTGCCAGGCCTGCTCGACTACGGTCGGATCACCCCGATAGAGGTACGGCCCGCGTTGGAAGGTGACAAGCATTCCGCCTGCGGCAGCATTGTCAAAGGCGTGCGTAGCGCTCGCATACAGCTTCCACTCCACTGGCTGCCCCCGCTCGGCGTTCTTGCGCGCCTGCGCGATGCACGAGCGCGGGTTTGCCTCATTGTCCTGTCCGCCGAGGAGCACTAGCAGCGGGGTCTGCGTGTCGTCGTAGAAGTTGAACATATGATCCTCGCGGACACGTCCGACTAGCTCGTTGCACCACGGATAGAACGCGACCACCGCCGCAAATCCCGGCTCCCCTTTCAGATACTGCCGGGCAAAAGCCGTGCTCGCTATGCGCAACCCCGCCATGGCACCGTAGGAGAAACCGACGTGCACGATCCGCTTGCCGTCGACATAGGGCTGCGCTCGCAGGAACTTGAGCGCCTCGAACGCGTCTTCCGCGTATTCTGTGACGCTAACGTTGTTGTCAGGCGGGCAATTGAATTTGCGCCCGCGCGGGCCGAGGTGATCCAGTACCAGAACGGCATAGCCCGCGGCGGTCAGGCGCTCTGCCCAGTTGTACAAGTGCCAGTAAATGCCAGCGCAGGTATGCGATAGCACGGCCGCCGGGAACGGTCCGTCGCCTAAGGGCTTGAAGAGCGCCGGCACGCGCGAGGGAGGGCGCGCAAAAAACTCTGGCGTCGTCGGGAACTTTCCAGTCTGCGACCACGCGGCGCACGACCACGCCCACAAAAGCAGAATCGCGAGTGTCTTCAAGCAATCTTCATCATATACCTCGGCGAGTCGACTAGGTCCTTGCGGGCGGTTGCAGTGTCCGCTTTTAGCGAAAGCGGTCATTCAAAAGGCTGGGCTTGGAATGCCTAGGCGCGCTTTCTCCCGAGGGCGGCTTCCAGCTTCGCCGCTTCCTCGGCTTTCATGCCGTAGCTGTGGTCGGCATCGGGGAATTGCCCGCTGCGCACCTCCGCCGCGTAGGTCTTGAGCGCATCCACGGCGATCTGCGAGACGTTGGCGTAGCGCTTGGTGAACTTCGGCTTGAACTGATCGAACATGCCCAGCAGGTCGAAGGCGAGCAGCAGCTGGCCGCAGCTCGCGGATCCGGCGCCGATGCCGAAAGTGAAGATACCCACGGCTGCATCGACCGCCTTCGCCACCGGCGCCGGCACGGCCTCCACCTCGAAGCCGATGGCGCCCGCTTCCTCGATGGCGCGCGCGTCGTCGATGATCTTCAGCGCCTCCTCGGCGGTTTTGCCCTGTAGCTTGAAGCCGCCGTACTGGTGCACGAAATGCGGGCACATGCCGACATGGCTCATCACCGGCACGCCCGCGTCGGCAATCGCCTTGATGATGTCGAACTTGTCCCGGCCGCCCTGCATCTTGACGCAGTCCACGGCGCCTTCCTTCATGAAGCGCAGCGCGTTCGCCACGCCGACCTCGGCGCTGGCATAGCTGCCGTAGGGCATCGCGACCAGGCGGAAGGTATTCGGCGCGCCGCGCTGCACGGCGAGGCAGTGCTCGATCATCATGTCCACGGTGACGGGCAGGGTGTTGGCAAAGCCGTAGCTCACCATGCCCAGACTGTCGCCGATGGCGCAGATGTCGATGCCGGCGCGCTCGGCCCACACGGCCGTCGGGTAGTCCGGGATCGAGGCCATGACCACTTTCTCGCCGGAGCGCTTGCGCGCGATCAGGTCGGGAACCGTCAGCTTCTTGCGTTCTTCGGCCATGGATTCAGGCGCGGAAGGCCTGCTTGTCCGTGCCGGAATAGAGCGCCTTCACCTGGCGCTCCACCGAATCGGCATGGGCGGCCAGCGCAGCCCGGTCCAGGTCCTGCCGCGGCCGCGGCTCGTAATCGAAATTGTGGAATTTGTCGGTGCCGCGCACCAGCATCGCCGAATCGCGCACCTTGGTCTGCTTCACGTAGGTGGGGATGTAGCGGATCGCCAGGCCGATGCGGCGGTCGCTGCTGCGGTTGGGTTCGGAGCCGTGCACCAGCTTGATGTGGTGCAGCGACATCTCGCCCGCCTTGAGCGGCACGCCCACACCCTTCGACTTGTCCACCTCGACCGCGATTTCCTGGCCGCGCGACAGCAGGTTGTCCTTGTGGAAGGTATCCACGTGCGGCAACTGGTCGATCTTGTGGCTGCCTGGCAGGAACTGCATGTAGCCGTTCTCGGGCGTGGCGTCGGTGAACGCGACCCAGGCGGTGATCACGTCGTCGGGATCGAGGCCCCAATAGGTGGCGTCCTGGTGCCAGGAGACGAAGCCCGGATTGCTCTCTTCCTTGATGAAGAAATTGGTGGTCCAGCACAGGATGTCCGGGCCGATGACGTCCTCGACGGCGTCGAGGATCTTCGGATGATGCACCAGCCGGTCCGCCCAGGTGAACAGCAGGTGCGTCTTGTGGCGCCAGTTGCCCTGCAGCGGCTTGCCGCTCTTGGCTTCGTGGCGCTCCAGGCAGCCGCGGTAGCCGGCGGCCTCCTCGCGGCTCAGCACGGGGACGGGAAAATAGAAACCGTCGCGCTGGAACTGCGCCACCGCGTCGCTGCTCAGCAGCTTGGGCATCTGGGCCTCCCGGGTGCAGGCATAAATATATTACTAATATATCACCAGCCAGTCACGGCGCCAGGCGCTCGATCTTCCAGCCGTCCTTCGAGCGGCGGTAGAGCAGGCGGTCGTGGAGGCGGTTTTCGCGCCCCTGCCAGAACTCGATCCGCGCGGGAACGACGCGGTAGCCGCCCCAGTGGGCAGGGCGGGGAGGGTTGTTGCCGTATTTTTCAGAGATTTTTTTTACCTGGGCTTCTAAAAAACTTCTGTCAGCAACAACTTCACTCTGTGCCGAGGCCAGCGCCGACAGGCGCGCGCCTACCGGCCGGGTCGAGAAATATTTTTCCGAGTCGGTTGCAGAGACTTTTTCGACTTTTCCTTCGATCCTTATTTGCCGTTCGAGCTGCGTCCACAGGAAGACCAGGCAGGCTAGGGGCTTCGCGGCGAGTTGATGCCCCTTGCGGCTTTCGTAGTTGGTATAGAAGACCAAAGCGCCGCTTTCGACGCCTTTCAGCAGGACCACGCGCGCGTCGGGTGCGCCTTCGGCGGTGACGGTGGCGAGCGTCATGGCGTTTGCGAGGGGCAGGCCGGCCGCGAGCGCATCCTCGAACCAGCGCTCGAACTGCAGCATCGGATCCGGGTGCGCGTCGGCCTCCGCCAGCCCGGCGCGCATGTATTCCTGCCTCAGATCCGCGATGCTCATCGAGGGCCGATTCTATAATGCCGCCGATGAATCCCGCGGCGGGCGTGTTCGACTACGGCCACGGCATCAGCGCGGTGGACAGCGTCTACGACCGCGAGATGCAGACCGCGATCCACCTGCTGGTCGAAGGCGGGCGCGCCGCGGTCATCGACACCGGAACCTCGCACGCGGTGCCGCGCGTGCTGGCGGCGCTGGCGGCCCGGGGCATCGCGCCAGAACGGGTGGACTATGTGATTCTCACCCACGTGCACCTCGACCACGCGGGCGGCGCCGGCCAGTTGATGGCGCGTTTTCCCAATGCGCGCCTCACGGTGCACCCGCGAGGGGCGCGGCACGTGATCGATCCCGGTCGCCTCCTAGCGGCGACAGTGGCGATCTACGGCGAAGCCGAGACCCGGCGCATCTACGGGGAAATCCTGCCCGTGGTACGGCAGCGGGTGATCGAGACGCCCGAGGGAACGGTACTGCGGCTCGCTGGGCGTGAGCTGCTATTCCTGGATACGCCTGGACATGCGCGCCATCATGTCGTCATCCGCGATGGTAAAATCGGCCACATCTTCGCCGGCGACACCTTCGGCATCTCCTACCGGGCGCTCGACCAGGACGGCAGGCAGTTCTCTTTCCCGACCACCAGTCCCTCGCAATTCGACCCTGCCGCGCTGCACCAGTCCATCGACCGCATGCTGTCCCTCGGGCCGGCGGCGATCTACGCGACGCACTTCGGCCGCCTGACGAATTTGGCAGTCCTCGCCGCCGATCTGCACCGGCTGATCGACGCCCATGCCGAACTGGGCGAGCGCCACCGCGGCGCAGGCATGGCGCGGAAACGTCTGCTGTTGAAAGGCGTTAGCGAACTTGTGCTCGCCGAGCGCGAGCGCCAGAAATGGCGTTTCCCGAGGGAAAAAGTGCTCGAAGTCTTCGCGCTCGACATCGAACTGAACGCGCAGGGACTGGAGTCCTGGCTCGATTCAGAGGGAAAATGAGTAAAAAATATCCCGCGAGGTGATTGACATGCCCGCCGGGATTCGGCATTGTTCGGGCACCGCTGCACGTCGGCGGGAGGAATAACGGGATCCCGAGAAACATTCCGTAATTGATCGTTCAGAGGAGAACTCAAGATGGCGAAGAAGAAGGCGAAGAAGGCCGGCAAGAAGCGCAAGCCCAATGCCGCGTTCATGAAGCCGATGAACCCCACCGCGACGCTCGCGGCGGTCATCGGAAGCGGCGCGATGCCGCGTACCGAAGTGACCAAGAAGATCTGGCACTACATCAAGAGAAACAGTCTGCAGGACAAGAAGAACCGCCGCATGATCAATGCCGACGACAAGCTCAAGCCCGTGTTCGGCGGCAAGTCGCAAGTCTCGATGTTCGAGATGACGAAGCTGGTCAACAAGCACCTCAAGTAACGCCTGCGTTTTCCTGCCGGAGGCTCATGCCTCCGGCAGGCTCTCTCTTCCGGCAGTCCTGAATACGACATGGATGCCGCTGCCCCCACGCTAGCAGTCCTGTTTGCCCAGATCAGCGGCAGCGCCGCGCTGTACGGCCTGTTCGGCGACAGCCAGGCCGCGGCCGCGGTCAGCGCCTGCCATGCCGGCCTCAAGGCCGCGGCGGAGAAGCACCGCGGCACCGTGGTCAAGACGATGGGCGACGAGCTCATCGCGCGCTTCGATAGCGCGGATCTCGCGCTGCAGGCGGCGGCCGCGATGCAGGCGTTCATGCGCGGGCAGACCGACAAGCTGGCGCTGAAAGTCGGCTTCAACGTCGGCCCGGTGATCCAGGAGAAACAGGACGTCTTCGGCGACGCCGTCAATCTCGCTGCGCGGATGGCGACGCTGGCGAATCCGCGGCAGATCCTGACCACGCGCCAGACCGTGGACCTGCTGCCGCCGTTCCTGCGCTCCACCTGCCGCAGCCTCTACACCACCACGGTGAGAGGCAAGAGCGAGAAGATCGCGCTCTACGAGGCCGTCTGGCACCAGGACAAGGGCACCACCGTGGTCGGCGATCCCGGCGCCGACGAGGCGACCGGGCCGGCGAAGCTCAAGCTCTCCTACCGCGGCAGGACGTGGAACCTGGACGAGCGCAGCGACGTGCTAAACGCCGGGCGCGACCCGGTGAGCGAAATCGTGGTCGCCGGCGACAAGGTATCGCGCCACCACGCGCGCGTCTTCATGCGGCAGGGAAAATTCGTGGTCGTCGACCAGTCGGCCAACGGCACCTTCGTGCGCGTGCAGCAGCGGGCGGAGATCCAGCTGAACCGCGAGGAGTTCATCCTGCTGGGCCGCGGCAGCATCGGCCTGGGCCAGAGCGTCGCCGAGGCCGGCGAGGACGCGATCGCCTTCGAGTTCGAATAGCCCGCGCGCCGCTCAGCGGTGATAGGAAGTGACGCGTTCCACTTCGTTCCTCGAACCGAGCACCACCGCTATCCGCTGGTGCAGTTTCGCTGGCTGGACGTCGAGGATCCGGTTGCTGCCGTCGGTGGCGGCGCCGCCCGCCTGCTCGACGATGAATGCCATGGGATTGGCCTCGTACATGAGGCGCAGGCGGCCGTCCTTGTTCTTCGCATCCCTCGGGTACATGAAGATGCCGCCGCGCGACAGCACGCGGTAGACGTCGGCCACCATCGAGGCCACCCAGCGCATGTTGAAGTCCTTGCCGCGCGGGCCGTCCTTGCCGGCGAGGCATTCGTCGATGTAGCGCTTCACCGGCGCTTCCCAGCGCCGCATGTTCGAGGTGTTGATGGCGAATTCCGCGGTGTCCTCGGGTATTTTTATTTTTTCGTGCGTCAGGACGAAGGTGAAGGATTCGCGGTCCAGCGTGAAGCCGTAGGACCCGTCGCCCACGGTGATGACCAGCTGGGTCGTAGGCCCGTAGACGGCGAAGCCGGCCGCGACCTGGTTGCGGCCCGGCTGCATGAAGCACTTCTCGTCGGCTTCCTTGACGCCCTTGGGGCAGCGCAGCACCGAGAAAATGGTGCCGACCGAGATGTTGACGTCTATGTTGGACGAGCCGTCGAGCGGGTCGAACAGCAGCAGGTATTCGCCGCGCGGGTAGTGCGTCGGCGTCGGCTTCACGTCCTCCATCTCCTCCGACACCAGCGCCGCGAGGTTGCCGCCCCATTCGTTGGCCTCGAGCAGGATCTCGTTCGACATCACGTCGAGGTTCTTCTGGATCTCGCCCTGGACGTTTTCGCTGCCGGCCGAGCCGTGGCCGCCGCCCAGCAGGCCCTTGTTGACGCGCGTGCTGATCGCCTTGCAGGCGCGCGCGATGGTTTCGATCAGCAGCCGCAGGTCGGCGTTGATCCTGCCTGCGCGCTGGCGCTCGATGAGGAACTGCGTGAGGGAGGTGCGGCGCATAAGTGAATTTTACCGCCGAGCCACCGGCGTGGTTTTTATCTCCGTCTTCCGGCGAGCCAGCTGCCGGCGAGCAGGAGCCCGGCCATGGTCCAGAGGATGGGCGCCATGCCGAGCGCGCTGCCCACGGCGCCGAAGGCGAGCGGCATGAAGGTCTGGCTGGCGTTGATCATGGTGGTGCGCATGCCGACCACTTCGCCCTGGCGACCCGGCGGCGAGGCGGCGTAGAGCGCCGCCATGATCATCGGCTGCGCGCAGCCCAGGCCCAGGCCGAGCAGGAACGAGAGCGCGGCCAAGGCAGGCGCCTGCTTCGCCAGCGGGAACAGCGAATACGCGGTACCCGCGATCGCAAGCGCGGTGCAGACCACGGTCCACTCGCTCAGGCGGCGCGCCACCGAAGGCATGAACAGGCGCACCACGAAGGTTGCCAGCGCGAAGCTGCTCATGACGATACCGATGGTCGAGGCCGAAAGCCCGATGCGCGTGCCGTAGATCGGGATCACGAAGGTGTACATGTCCCAGCCGGTGGCGAGCAGGCCGCTGAACAGGAACACCGGCAGCAGGCGCGGGTTGCGCAGCAGGTCGGCGACGCTGCGCCGCGCCGCGCCGATCCTGGGCTCGTGCTGCAACTGAGGCACGCCGCGCTTCCGCAGCAGCAGCGCGGTGCCCGCGGCCGGCGGCAGCGTCAGCAGCAGGAACGCGGTGCGGTGGCCTGCCAGGTCGATGGCAAAGCCGGCCAGCAGGGGCCCGATGAAGCCGCTTACCGAGTAGCCGAGCGCGAACCAGCTGAAATTTACCGGTCGCTCGGAAGGATCGCCCAGGTTGCCGATGACGTGATTGAGGGCGATGTGCTGCATCATGAAAGCGGTGCCGACCACGGTAGCCGAGATAAACAGTACCGGCAGCCCGTGCGCGGCGAAGGGCAGCAGCATGCCGGCGGCGAGGACCAGGCCGGCGACGGCGATCGGCCGGAAGGCACCGACGCGGTCCACCAGCCGTCCGGCCTGGACTGCGAGCAGCATCGGGATCACCGCGTAGAGCGACATGAGTACACCGACCGCAAGCGGCGAGGCACCCTGGTTGATGGCGGAGAGCGACGCGGTGATGCGGCTGCCGACGAAGCCGACGTGGCTGAGGATCGTCAGCAGGACAAAATATACGAGCGGCCGCATCACTGCGCGGCGGCCGGTTCAGCGGCTTTGCAGGGCGGCGATGCGCTGCTCGATCGGCGGGTGGGTGGCGAACAGGGAGCCCGGGCCGCCGTTGATGCCGAACGCCTGCATGGCCTGCGGCAGGGCGCCGGGCTGCAGTCCGCCCAGGCGCGTGAGCGCCTGGACCATCGGCTGCGGCGAACCGAGCAGGTTGGCCGAGGCCGCGTCGGCGCGGAATTCGCGCCGGCGCGAGAACCAGGCCACGATCATCGAGGCGAACAGCCCGAGCACCAGCTGGGAGACCATCACGGTGATGAAAAAGCCGATGCCCTGGCCGCGGTCGTTCTTGAGGATCACCCGGTCGACGACGTAGCCGATGATGCGCGACAGGAATATCACGAACGTATTGACCACGCCCTGGATCAGGGTGAGGGTGATCATGTCGCCGTTGGCGACGTGGCCGATTTCGTGGCCCAGCACCGCTTCGACTTCGTCGCGCGACATCGAATTCAGAAGGCCGCTGGATACCGCCACCAGCGCGGAGTCGCGGAAGGCCCCGGTGGCGAACGCGTTCGCCTCACCGTCGTAGATGGCGACTTCGGGCATGCCGATGCCGGCCTTTTCCGCGAGGCGCTTGACGGTGTCCACCAGCCAGTACTGGGTCGTGCCCTCGGTGCCGTCGACCACCTGCGCTCCGGTGGACCACTTGGCCATCCACTTGGAAATGAACAGCGATATGAAAGCGCCGCCGAAGCCGAATATTGCCGCCATCATGAGCAGGGGCACGTACTGGATCCCCTGCTGGGCCAGCGCGCGGTCCAGGCCGAGCACGTTGATGACGATCGTCAGCAGGAACATCACTGCCAGGTTGGTGGCGATCAGAAGTGCAATTCTTTTCATGGGCTTAGGTGCCTCCGATGGGTCCTAGATGGGGCCGGTGCCTGCCAGTTCAATGCTTTCCGCCAAGAATCATGCGGGCGCCCTTCTCCGCGATCACATAGGTGGGCGCATTGGTGTTGCCGGAAGTGATGCGCGGCATGATGGAGGAGTCCACCACCCGCAGCCGCTCGACGCCGTGCACGCGCAGCGCGTCGTCCACCACCGCCAGCGGATCGGCGCCCATTTTACAAGTGCCGACCGGGTGGAAGATGGTGGTGCCGAGTTCTCCGGCCGCTTTTTCAAGGGCTTCGTCGGTTTCGACGGCGGCACCCGGGCGATATTCCTCCGGCTCGTACTTCGCCAGCGCCTTCGAGGCCATGATGCGGCGCGTGAAGCGCATGCCCTCCACCGCGACCTTCCTGTCCTCGGGCGTCGAAAGATAGTTCAGCTTTATCTCCGGGTAGGCGGCGGCGTCCGGCGACTTGATGCGCACCCAGCCGCGCGAACTCGGCCTCAGGTTGCACACGCTGGGCGTGATGGCGGGGAAGGGGTGCAACGGATCGCCGAACTTGTCCAGCGACAGCGGCTGCACGTGCCACTCGATGTTCGGGGTCGGCTGCGATGGATCGCTTTTCGCGAAGGCGCCCAACTGCGAGGGCGGCATGGTCAGCGGCCCGGTCTTGCGAAACAGGTACTCCAGGCCCATCGCCGCCTTGCCCCACAGGCTGTTGGCCATCTCGTTCAGGGTCCGCACGTTCTTCACCTTGTACTGCATGCGGATCTGTAGGTGGTCGTGCAGGTTCTCGCCGACGCCCGGGAGATTCTGAATTGGTTTGATTCCGAATTGATTCAACAAAGCGTAAGGGCCGACGCCGGACAATTGAAGTATTTGCGGCGAGCCGATCGAGCCGAGCGACAGGATAGATTCCCGATTCGCTTTTGCGAAAAATGCATTTCCTTCACGTAAGAATTCGAAGCCAACCGCCATCCTGCCTTCAAACCGGATTTTCGTGACGGAAGCGCCGGTCAATACGGTCAGGTTCTTGCGGCGCAGCACCGGGCGGAGAAACGCGTTGGTCGCGCTCCAGCGCCTGCCGCCCTTCTGGTTCATCTGGAAGTAGGCGCAGCCGGCGTTGTTGCCGCCGTTGAAGGATTTCACCGGCGCGATGCCGCATTCCGCCGCCGCTTTCCGCCATGCGTCGACGATTTCCCAGCTGACGCGCGGATTCTCCACGCGCAATTCACCGCCCGCGCCGTAGGAATCGACGGCGCCGTGCTCATAGTCTTCCAGCTGCCTGAACACCGGCAGCACCGAATCCCAGGACCAGTCCTCGTTGCCAAGGGCCGCCCAATGGTCGTAGTCCTCTTTCTGGCCGCGCATGTAGATCATGGCGTTGATGGAAGAGCAGCCGCCCAGCACACGGCCGCGGGCGTAGTGGATCGAGCGGCCGGCGAGGTGCGCGTCGGGCTCGGTCTTGTAGCACCAATCGGTGCGCGGATTGGCGATGGTGTAGAGGTAGCCGACAGGCACGTCGATCCAGAACCAGTCGTCCTGGCCGCCAGCTTCCAGCAGCAGCACCGATGCCGATGGATCTGCCGAGAGGCGGTTCGCGAGCAGGCATCCGGCGCTGCCTGCGCCGGCGATGACGTAATCGAATTGCATTCCGGCAATTATCCCGCCGAAGCAGACGGCCCGCTTACAATCTCCACCCATGAACCCACAGGCAGGCAAGGCGGCGGCTTTCCGGGCCCTGCACGAACGCGCGCGGCCCTTCCTCATCCCGAATCCGTGGGACAGGGGATCGGCGCTGATTCTCGAAAGCATGGGATTCGAGGCTCTGGCGACCACCAGCCTCGGCGTCGCGAACGTGCTGGGGGTGCGGGACGTGACGCTGCAGCAGGTGCTGGACAACTGCCGCGAGATCTGCGAGGCAACGCGTCTGCCGGTGAATGCCGACCTGGAGAACTGTTTCGCCGACGAACCGCGCGAGGCGGCGAAAACCATCCGGCTCGCCTGCGAAGCCGGTGCCGTGGGCGGCTCCATCGAAGACGCAACCGGGGACGCGCAAAAACCGATTTACGATTTCAGCCTGGCGGTCGAGCGGGTGCATGCAGCAGTCGAAGTGGCGCGCTCGCTGCCGGTTCCGTTCATGCTCACCGCGCGCGCGGAGAATTTCCTGCACGGCAGGAAGGACATGGACGACACCATCCGCCGCCTGCAGGCTTTCGAAGCCGCGGGGGCGGACGTGCTCTATGCGCCGGGGCTCCACAGCCTGGAGGAAATGCGCACCGTGACCTCGGCGCTGAAAAAACCGTTCAACGCGGTAATGGGCTTCGCTGATCCGAAAATTACGCTCGACCAGCTGGGCAAGGCGGGCGTAAAACGCGTGAGCATCGGCGGCGGCCTGAACAGGGTCGCGCTTAAGGCATTCATGGACGCTGCAAAGCAGATGCGGGAAGGAAATTTCGGCTTCATCACCTCGATGGCGCCGATGGCGGAAGTGCGGAACGCCTTTAAGCGCCCCTGAACTCCATCACGCCGTCGTCGATCCTGCCGAAGCGCAGCGTCATGATGTCGCGGGCGTAGTTCTGGCGCAGCTTCCACGGCGCCCTGGATCCCTGCTTGGGGAACAAGGCGAGCGAGCGCTGCACATAGCCCGACGAAAAATCGACCCAGGGTTCCGCAGTGATCGAGGGATCGTTCAGCCGCGGCGTGCATTGCGCGTAGCCGTGCTTCTTCATGTAGTTGAGCAGCCGGCAGACGTATTCGCAGGTGAGGTCGCACTTCAGTGTCCACGAGGCGTTGGTGTAGCCGAAGGATGAAGCTAGGTTGGGCACGCCGCTGTACATCAGGCCCTTGTAGTTGAAGGTCTTCGCGGGATCGACGACCTGGCCGTCCACGGTGATCTGCACGCCGCTCAGGATCTCCAGGTTCAGGCCCGTCGCGGTGACGATCAGGTCGGCTTCGAGCTCGGCGCCGGATTCGAGCTTCAGGCCCTTTTCGGTGAAGGTTTCGATCTGGTCGGTGACCACGGATGCCTTTTCGCTGCGGATCGCCATGAACAGATCTGCGTCCGGCACCAGGCACATGCGCTGTTCCCAGGGGTTGTAGCGCGGCGTGAAATGCCTGTCGACGTCGTAGCCGGGCCCGAGATAGGCGCGCACGCCGCCCAGGATCAGTTGCTTCGTATATGCCGGCTTGCGCCGGCACAGGTTGAAGAAATACTGCTGCAGCAGGACGCGCTTCCAGCGGGAGATCACGTAAGCGAACATCGCGGGGAAATGGCGTCGCAGCCAGTTCGCCATGCGGTCTTCCGCGGGCCGCGCCACCACGTAGGTGGGCGAGCGTTGCAGCATGGTCACGTGCGCCGCGGTTTTCGCCATCTCCGGCACCAGCGTGACGGCGGTGGCGCCGCTGCCGATCACCACCACGCGCTTGCCGGCGTAGTCGATGTCCCCGGTCCACTTCTGCGGATGGATGATGCGGCCTTTGAAGCGTTCGGTGCCGGGAAATTCGGGCGTGTAGCCTTCAGAGTACTTGTAATAGCCACCGCAGACGAAAAGGAAATTGCAACTGATGCGCACGGGCGCGCCGCCGCGCTCGGCTTCCACGGTCCAGCGTGAATGCTTAGTCGACCAGGAGGCGCGCCTGACCTGGTGGCCATAGCGGATGTTGCGGTCGATGCCGTAGTCCTTTGCCGTGTCCTTGATGTATTTCAGGATTGACGGCCCGTCGGCGATCGCCTTCGCCTCTTCCCAGGGCTTGAAGGAATAGCCGAGCGTGTACATGTCCGAATCGGAACGCACGCCTGGGTAGCGGAACAGGTCCCAGGTGCCGCCGATGCTGCCGCGCCCTTCGAGGATCGCGTAACTGCGGCCCGGGCAATGCTTCTGCAGGTGGACGCCGGCGCCGATGCCCGACAGACCCGCGCCGATGATCAGAACGTCGACATGTTCGATGGTCATGGGTCGGGGCTGCCGGGGAGAAAAGACGGCGCGGGGAAAGTCTACGCCTTACGGCGACTGGCGCCTCTGGCCGCTGAAGAGCGCCGGCACCTGCCTGCGCTGATCCGACTGCTTGGGGCGCGGCGCGGGCGCCGGCGTGCCGGTCGGGCGGCTGGACGGCCCCGGCGTGTACGGCGTCTGGCGTGGGCGTTGCGGCGGCTGCTCCGGGCGCGGCTGGGGCGCGTTCTTGTTGCCTTCGGCGCGGCGCTGGTTGTTGTGCTGCGGACGCTGGTGCTGCTGATGGTTCTGCGGCCGGGTCCGCCGTTGATCCGATGCGCGCGGCTGCTGGTGCAGCGGGTTGCCGGGCTCGAAGCCCGCGATTACGCGCTGATCCACCTCGCGGGTCATGAGCCGCTCGATCGCGATCATCAGCGGCCGGTCGTCGAAGCTGACCAGCGATACCGCCTCGCCCGACGAGCCCGCGCGGCCGGTGCGGCCGATGCGGTGCACGTAATCCTCGGCCACGTGCGGCAGGTCGAAGTTCACCACGTGCGGCAGCTCGTCGATGTCGATGCCGCGCGCCGCGATGTCGGTCGCGACCAGCACCTGCAGCTCGTTGTCCTTGAAACGCTTCAGCACCCGGGTGCGCTGCGGCTGGCTCTTGTTGCCGTGGATGGCATCGGCTTCTATGCCGCTTTTTTCGAGCGCCTCGGCGAGGCGGTTCGCGCCGCGCTTGGTCTTGGTGAACACCAGCACCTGCTGCCAGTTGTTCTCCTTCACCAGGTGCACGAGCAGGTCTTTCTTGCGCGACTGGTCCACCGGGTGCTGCACCTGGGCGACCAGTTCGGCCGGCGTATTGCGGCGAGCCACTTCCACCAGCTGCGGGTTCTGCATGAACGTGGCGGCGAGCTTGCGGATCTCTTCCGGGAACGTGGCCGAGAACATCAGGTTCTGGCGCTGCCTGGGCAGCAGGTTGATGATGCGGCGGATGTCATGGATGAAGCCCATGTCGAGCATCCGGTCCGCTTCGTCCAGCACCAGGATTTCCACATGGCGCAGGTCGATGGTCCTCTGTTGCACGTGGTCCAGCAGCCGGCCCGGCGTGGCGACGACGATATCGACGCCGCGGCGCAGGTCCTGGATCTGCGGGTTGATGTTCACGCCGCCGAAAATCGTGATCGAGCGCAGCGGCCTGTATTTGCCGTAGGTGCGCACACTTTCCTGCACCTGCGCCGCGAGTTCGCGGGTCGGCACGAGGATCAGGCAGCGAACGGCTTTAGTGCTTGGTTTTTGATGCAGTATCTGAAGCAACGGCAGCGTGAAGCCCGCGGTCTTGCCGGTGCCGGTCTGCGCGGCCGCGAGCAAGTCCTTGCCCGAAAGCACGACCGGAATGGCCTGCGCCTGGATGGGGGTGGGTACGGTGTAACCCTGCTCGGAGACAGCACGGAGCAGCTCGGCCGACAGGCCAAGGGTATTGAACGACGTAGTAATGGTATTTCTCCTGAACGATCGGCCTGGGAGGGTTTAAACCTCCAACCGGTTCAGGCAGAAACGACTTGAAGTGAGCTAACCGGATGACGCTAAAAGGAAACTACGGAACGGATTATACACCATGAACGACATGCCTAGTTGCTCGCTGTTCGCAGCCATGCGGGCAACGCGGCGATGGAATCGATCACCGCATCCGGGGCGACCACGGCACGATCGAGATCGGCCTGACGGAACTTGCCGGTGCGCACCAGGATGCCCGCCATTCCGGCATCCTTGGCGCCCTGCACGTCGGCCTCGAGGTCGTCGCCGACCATGACTGTGCTTGCGGCGGCGACGCCCAACTCGGCAAGCGCCTGGTCGTAGAAGGCGCGCGCGGGTTTGCCGACCACGGCTGCGCGGGTGCCGGAAGCTTCCTCCAGTCCGAGAACGTAGGCGCCCGCATCAAGGGTCAGCTTGTCGCCCGTTCTCCAGTAGAGATTGCGGTGCATCGCCACCAACGGGACACCGTCCTGCACCAATCGGAAAGCCTGGTTGAGCGCGTCGTGGCTGAATTCGACTCCCGCGCCGCCGATGACCACGACGTCGGCCGCCTCGCCCGGGCCGGTAAGCGCGATGCCGTCGAAATCGGATTCGACTTCGCCGCTGGTGAGCAGATAGCAGCGCGCGCCGGGATGCACGCGGCGCAGGTAGGCCGCGGTTGCCGCCGCCGCAGTGAGTATTTCACCGGGAGCGATGTCAAAGCCCGCGCGGGCCAGGGTTTCGCTCAGTACCCGCCGCGTGCGTGAAGTGGTGTTGGTGACGAAGCGCAGCCGGTAGCCGGCGGTCCGCAGTTCGGCGATGGCGTCGACTGCTCCCGGCAGGGGCCGCCACGATACGGTGAGCACCCCGTCGATATCCATTAGTACGCCTTGATAGGCCGCCATGTTTGGGTCGATTGCTTATGCTGCGCTGCAGAAAGGGCTGCAATCTACTCCGGCGCCGTATCGACGTAAAGAGGCGTGGCGCATGTAGATTACGGTCGCGCGCATACGTGTCGAGCAAAAAGAAAGGCCAGCCGCAGCCGGCTGGCCTTCGATTGGTCAAGAGCGAGGGACTCGAATCCGCGATGCTGCGGACCCGAAAAGCCCCTACCGAAGATCGAGCGGAAAGAACAGGCTGATGCCTGGCGACGCCGGTGGGGGGTAGTAAACCGCCGGCGGCACATAAACTGGCCGCGAGTAGTAGTGCGGGTCGCGATACTCCGGCCGGTGCGCAGGCTGCCGTCGATCGTCGCGATTGCCACGTGTTTCACCCTTGTGCCAACCCTGGTCTGCGTGTCCGTGGGCATCATCGCCGTCTTTTGAAAGCGCCGGCGCAATGGTCATGCCGCCCATGATCGAAATTACAGCGATTGCCATCAAGGTTTTGCGGACAGACAGCCGGGAAATCTTGGCCTGCTTTGTCGAGGTTTTCATTTTGTGCTTTGGCATCTCTGAGTTTGCGATCAACCGCGCTTCGACATCGTGCGGTCGCCATGGCGGAACACGTCATCAGCTTCCTTCTTCTGATCGTCCGGCATGCTGGCGTAAAGAGGGGCAAACACCTCGGCGAACTTCTTGACCCCATCTGCGTGCGCATCTGTGATCTCGCCGTAGGATTTGAGATCGTCCACAGCAGTCATTGTCTTGGAATGTTCAAACCTCGCCTGCGTGAGCGCGTCCATCGTTTTCGCATTGTCGCGCATTACCTGGGCGACCTTGCTCCACTGCGATTCCTGCGCAGGAGTGATGTTGAGCCTCGCATGCATCTTGTTGATGCGCGCCTCTGCGCGCTTCTCGCCAGTTTCTTTGGCAGCAAGAACCGGAGCTGACGCGACGCCGGCGACCCGGATGTTGCTCTGCACGGAAGTAACGCCATCCACGCCGCGCGCGACCGCGACGGCGTCGTCTGCTGCTCGTTTGGTCTTGGCGGTCCCGCTCAGAACCACGGCGCCATTGGCGTCCGTGTCGACGCGCACATGCAATAGACTCGACAGCTTTTGCTCGGCGAGCTCGGCCTTGATCTTGGCGGTGATTACCGAGTCCTTGACGAATGCACTGGGCGAAGAACGATCGGTGTCGGAATCGGCGCTATGGCCCGCAATCGGCAGCATCAGTGCGCCGGCTGTGAAAACGCCTGCAACGAATTTGGTGTTCATGGTCTTTCCCGTCCCTAAGATGAAATTGATTGGTTCTGGCGCGAAATTGATCCAGACGGGCAATTGTCCACCTCGACCCGTCGCCGCTCAGTGCGCCGGCACACATATTGAATAATATGCGTGGCGCCGGCCATTCGAATGACCGCTTTGGGTCGAAAGCGGGCAGGCCTGCTGCATTTTGGGATGGGCTACATACACCGGAGCGGCCCCTGCGTCAGGTCTGGCGGGGGTTGTCCCGTTCGGCATGTGCGGTGCCGCACAGATCCGCCAATCCGTGATCGCTATCGTGGCCCTCCCACGATAGGAGAGTCACCATGATCAAACGAATTTTCGCGCCTTTACTGGCGGCAGTCTTCCTCGTCAGCCTCTTTGGCACGCTTGCCGGCTGCAATACCGTCGCGGGCGCTGGCCAGGACATCGAACAGGGAGGCAAGGCGATCAAGGACGAAGCACAGGAAAAGCGCTAGGCCACAAGCACAAGAAAACGCGCTGCCCGGTTGGTTCGCGAATTGCGCGAGCCATACGGCGGGTCATTTGTTGCGCGGCGATTGCATAGGACATCGCATTTCTCTTTCCTTTATGAGAATCATCCTTCTGCTCGCGGTGCTCGTTTCGGCTTTGCTGCTCGATGGCTGCTATACGCCGCTTGTCGAAGGCGCGCAGGAAGGCTACGACGCGATCAGGCGAGACACGCTTCAGGGTAAGGCGACGTCCGATCCCGCTGCGCAATACAAGCTAGGCGACACGTATTGCTGCCAAGGCGGCGGTCCCATGGACAAAGTGTCGATCTACGACAACCAAAAAGCCACCTACTGGTATTGCAAGGCTGCGCGGCAAGGCTACGGCCTGGCACAGCTACGCCTTGCGCAAGTCTATTCAGGGCATCCCATTCACGGACTCCATATCGCCTTGCGGGCCAGTGCGCTTGTCGGCACGGCGGAGACTGATCCCGGCGTTGCACTGATGTGGGCAAACGTCGCGGCCAACAATGGAGTCGATGACGCGACTGAATTGCGCGATGAAATCATGGAGCATGCGACAAGCAAGGAGCGCGCAAAATCTGCAACGCTCATCCGATACTGGAGAACTGCCCCTTGTCAGTGGGCGGAAGTAATATCGTCAACTGCGCGCCCGAAATGAACAGGCAACAGGCTCCCGGAGCGGGTCTGAAGCGATAACGAGCCGGCCGGCGCAATACCTGCGCTCCGTGCGCCCGCGTACATTCATAGTGATAAACCTGCGATAGCGTGGCGGGCATCACTTCCAACGCGGCGCCACGCTACCGGCTATCTCCTCCCATGAACACCGATCGCGCCTTTCTGCCGGCCATATGCACGTCCCGATTGCTGCAGGCGCTGTTAGTCGTCGCACTGCTCGGTGGCTGCGCGTCTCTCCCCCCGGGTTCGGACTATCCGAAGACCGACTCGTCGGCCTTCGCCCAGCCTGAGCAGACCACCCTTGGCGGGGTATTCGCCGCTGCGGCCCGCGAGCACCCGGGGAATTCCGCATTCCGTCTGTTGACAGTGGGGGTCGATGGATTTCTGAGCCGAGTGCAGATGGTAAATGCGGCCCAGCAGACCATCGATATTCAGTATTTCATTTTTCGAGCGGACGAAACCGGGCAGCTGCTGACTGAAGCCGTGCTGCGTGCAGCCGACCGCGGCGTGCGCGTGAGGGTACTTGTCGACGACGGGGAGACGATCACAGGCGATGACCAGCTCGTCGCGCTTGACGCGCACCCTTCCATCGAAGTGCGGATTTTCAATCCCTTCGTGTACCGCGGCAACATCGCGTTCCTTCGCGCAGTCGAATTTACGCTTAGCAACGCCCGGCTCGACTACCGAATGCACAACAAGCTGATGGTCGTGGACAACGCGATCGCGCTCGTTGGCGGGCGCAACGTCGGCGACGAATATTTCCAGATCGATCCGGATTCTCAGGTGGCCGATGACGAAGTTCTTGCCGCCGGGCCGGTGGTGAAGGAGCTCTCCGCGACATTCGATCTGTTCTGGAAGAGCGACATGGCGATTCCGGTGCAGGCGCTTGCAGAGGGAACGGCGTCCGATGCCGCCCTTGCCGCCTATCGCAAGGTCCTGATCGAGCATCGCCAGCAGGTCAAGGAGGACGGAACCGACTATGCGAGCCGGATCGCGAAAGGCGAGCCCCTGGCCGGAATGCTGGCGGGCCGGTTACCGCTGGTATGGGCGCATGCGGCACTGGTCTACGATAGCCCGGACAAGAAGCGTGTCGAAGGCGGCCGGATGATGGGGAGGCTGATGCATCCGCCGGTGGCCGCAGCGGCCTCGGCGGTTCAGTCCGAGCTGCTTATGATCACGCCCTACTTCATCCCCGGCTCTGCCGGTATGAAGATGTTTGGCGAGCTGAGAAAGCGCGGCGTCCATGTCAGTGTTCTGACCAATTCGCTCGAATCGGCCAACGTCCTGCTTGCGCAGTCCGGCTACATGCGCTACCGGCTGCCGCTGCTCGAAGAGGGGGTGGAAATCCACGAGATACGCTCGCTGCTCGGCAACACGAGGGGCAGCGGCGAGACCAAGGTCATGTCGCGCTACGGAACGTATTCCCTGCACGCGAAATTGTTCATCTTCGACCGCCGCAGCCTGTTTGTCGGTTCGATGAATTTCGACCAGCGCTCGGCGCACCTCAACACCGAAATCGGCCTCATTATCGACAGTCCCGAACTTGCGCAGCAGCTCGTGGCGCGCTTCAAGGCGATGACGAGCCCGCCCAACAGCTACGAGCTGGTGCTACGGCCGCGCGATGGGGCACGGGCACCCAGACTGATCTGGCGGACCCAGGAGGAAAGCCGGAGCGTCGACTACGACGAGGAGCCTTCGCGGAGCGGAAAGCAGAAAATGGAAGTTGAACTGCTCTCCCTGTTGCCGCTGGACGACGAGCTGTAAGAGCTGGGGCGTGGCGGGCATGCGCATTTGCGTGGGGGCTGGCCTTCATGCAGGCACCCTATGCAGCACCGCATATAGGCAGTCGAGTAGTCAGCACCTATTCTCAGCTTCCCACTATCATGGGAATCATGAGCTTACGAATAGGAGTCGACCTCGGGGGTACCAAGATCGAGGCAGTGGTTTTTGACTACGACGGGAGCGAACTGCTGCGAAAACGTATCGCAACGCCGGCAGGGGACTACAAGGCTACGGTAGGTGCGGTATGCGCCTTGGTTCTGGAAATCGAATCGCAGATGGGCGGGCCGGCAAAGGTCGGCGTTGGCATTCCAGGTGCGCTCTCGCGCGTGACCAGCTTGGTGAAGAACGCCAACTCTACGTGCCTGATCGGCCACGACCTGAAGGGCGATCTGGAAAAAGCGCTGGACAGGGAAATCCGGATCGAGAACGACGCGAATTGCTTTGCGCTGTCAGAAGCGATGGATGGGGCGGGGCAGGAGGACGAAGTGGTGTTCGGCGTGATCCTCGGAACCGGCGTGGGGGCCGGGATCGTGGTTCGCGGCGAAGTACTGGTCGGCCCCAACGCCATCGCGGGAGAGTGGGGACACAATCCGCTGCCGTTGCCGCGCGATGAAGATCTGCCGCTGCCCGAGTGCTATTGCGGGCGGAAGGGTTGCATCGAGGCGTATCTGTCAGGACCCGCGCTGGCGAAGGATGGCGACAACCTCGATCGCTACGAGGAACGCCTGGCGCGCTCGCTCGCGGGCGTGATCAACATCCTCGATCCGGATATGATCGTGCTCGGCGGTGGTGTGTCGAACATCGACCGGCTGTACGAGAACGTGCCGAGACTGTGGAAGCCGCATGTTTTCTCGGATCATGTCGCGACCAGGCTCGCGAAGCACGTGCACGGCGATTCGAGCGGCGTGCGCGGCGCGGCTTGGCTATGGGGCAGGTGAGGATGAAGTTCAAAGGGGAGAACCGCATGAAAAAGACCGTCGCGATTTCCGCAATGCTGGCCTTGGCGCCTGCGGCACAGGCGGCCGACATCGAGGCCGGCAAGGCCAAGGTCGCGGAAGTCTGTTCCGCCTGCCACGGCGTCAACGGGGTGAGCGTGAGCGACACCATCCCCAATCTCGCAGGCCAGCGCCCGGCCTACCTCGAAACGCAGCTCCGGGCGTTCAAGGACGGCACGCGCAAGTCGCAGAGCCAGGCGAATCCGATCGCGATCATGAATGCGATGGCGGCGCAACTGAGCCCCGCGCAGATCGCGGATGTCGCCACCTACTTCGCCTCGCTGCCCGGAGCCGCCGCAGGCGCCGCCAAATCGCCGCTGCTGGCGAACGTCGTGAAATCCAACCTAGCCTTTCCCGAGGGCTACAAGGATTCGTTCGTGAAGTACCACACCCTCAATTTCCCGGCGACCAAACAGGTGCGTTACTACCTTGCGAACCCGGCCGCGGTGCAAGCTGCGAAGGCCGGCAAGCCCCTGCCCGACGGTTCCTCCCTTCTCGCGGAAGTCTATGCGGCGAAGCTCGATGCCGATCAAAAACCGGTCATGGGCAGCGACGGTTTTTATATCGCCGACAAGCTGCTCTTGTACACCGCGATGGGGACCGGGGCGGGCTGGGGCGACGGGATTCCAGACCCGCTGCGCAACGGCAACTGGAATTACGCGGTGTTCACGCTCGACAGGAAGCCGCGCCCCGGCGTCAACCAAGCCGAGTGTCTCGCTTGCCACAAGCCGCTGGATGCCGCGAGCTACACCTTCACGCTGAAAGAACTCGCGGCGGCCAAATAGTATCCGGACGGCTAGCCGGGCTCTTTTTTCCCCTGGATCACGATGCGCGCGCTGCGCTCGAACGTCCAGTAGGCCCAGGCCCAGTCGATCAGCACGACGATCCGGTTGCGGAAGCCGATGAGGAAGTAGATATGGGCGACCAGCCAGAGCAGCCAGGCTGGGTAGCCAGACAGGTGCAGCCGCCCGAGCACCGCCACCGCGGAATTGCGGCCGATGGTGGCGAGCATGCCGACGTCCTTGTAGCGGAAGCTTTCAGGCTTCTTATTCCGTAAAGATGCAAGAAGGCTTCGGGCTGCAAATCGGCCCATCTGCTTCGCCGCGGGCGCGATGCCCGGCACGGGCGGCGTGTGCCAGGGCAATGAAGCGAGGTCGCCGATCACTTGCACTTCCGGATGGCCGGGAATGGAGAGGTCTTCCAGTACCACGGGGCGTCCTGTTCGGTCCGTCGGCACGCCGAGGGTCGCGCCCAGCGGCGAGGCGGCAACGCCGGCGGCCCACACCACGGTGCTCGCGGAGAGGCGCTCGGCACCCATCCGCACTCCGTCGGCGTCGATGCCGGTGACCTGCCGGCTGAGCCAGACCGTCACGCCCAGGCGCTCGAGTTGCAGGCGCGCACGCTCCGACAGCGTTGTCGGATAGGCCGGCAGCACGCGATCGCCGCCTTCCACTAGCACCACCCGCGCGTTGCGCGGATCGAAGCGGCGGAATTCGCCGCGCAGGGTATGGCGCGCGATCTCGGCGAAGGCGCCCGCCAGCTCGACGCCGGTGGCGCCGCCGCCGATCACCACGAAGGTGAGCCAGGCGGCGCGCTTCACCGAGTCGGTTTCGCGCTCGGCGCGCTCGAAGGCGAGCAGGACGCGGCGGCGGATCTCGTAGGCGTCCTCGAGCGTCTTCAGGCTGGGCGCGTGCGCCTCCCAGGCATTGTTGCCGAAATAATTGTTGGCCGCGCCGGTGGCGACGATCAGGCGGTCGTATTCGATCTCGTCGCCGCCGTCCAGCACCACCGCGCGCCGCGCCAAATCGATGCGCTCCGCGTTGCCGTAGATCACCGTGGCGTTGCTCTGGTCGGCGAGGATGTGGCGGATCGGCGCGGCGACCGCCGGCGCGGTCAGGCCCGCAGTCGCGACCTGGTAGAGCAGGGGCTGGAACAAATGGTGGTTCGTCCGATCGACCACCGTCACCCGCAGATCCGCACCTGCGAGCGCGCGCACGGCAAACAGGCCGCCGAAGCCGCAGCCGAGAATCACTACATGCGGTTGCATGCGGTCGAGTTTACCGCCAGTCTTCCCGGGCTCAGCCGGCGGCGGTCATACGCCGAGATGGCGCTGCAATATCTCCGGTTGCGCCTTGATTTCCAGCGCCGGGCCTTCGTGCGCGATATGCCCGTTGTTGATGATGTAGACGCGTTGCGCGAGCGCGAGCGTCGCCGCGAGGTTCTGCTCGACCAGTACGATGGTCTGTCCAGCTTCCGCCAGGGCCCGGCAGGCTGCCATCAGGTCGCGCACGATCACTGGCGCGAGGCCCTCGAAGGGTTCGTCGAGCAGGATGATCTTTGGCGCGCGCACTAGCGCACGGGCGATCGCCAGCATCTGCTGTTCGCCGCCGGAGAGATCGGTGCCGCGGCTGCCGCGGCGCTCCTTCAGGCGCGGAAACATCTCGTAGACCCGGTCGAGCGGCCATCTCTTGGACGCCGTCAGTCCGGCGAGCACCAGGTTTTCCTCGACGTTCAGGCTGCCGAAGATGCGGCGCTCCTCGTGCACCAGCTGCATGCCGGCCAGCGCGATGGCGTGGCTCTTCTTTCCGGCGATCTCGACCCCGTCGAGCGTGACCGATCCGGCGCGTGGCGTCACCACACCCATCAAGCTCTTCAGAGTGGTGCTCTTGCCGGCGCCGTTGCGGCCGAGCAGCGCGACCACCTCGTTCTTCTCTACGCGCAGCGAGACGTCGAACAGGATGTGGGAATCCCCGTAATAGCTGTTCAACCCCTTGACTTCGAGCAGGCTCACGGATCGATCACCCCGTGCACGCCGCCTAGGTAGGCTTCCTGCACCTTCGCGTTGCCTTTGATCTCGTCCGGCGTGCCCTCGACCAGCACCCGGCCTTCCTGCAGCACCGTGATGCGCTCGGCCAGCTCGAACAGCGCGTCCATGTCGTGGTCGATGATGATCATGGTGCGGCCTTGCGCGATCGACTTGAGCAGCTTCACCGTTTCGACCCGTTCGCGCGGGCTCATGCCGGCGAGCGGCTCATCCAGCAGCAGCAGGCTCGGTGAAGAGGCGAGGGCCAAGCCGACTTCCAGCCGCCGCTTCTCTCCGTAGGCGAGCTGGGATACCGGCGTGTCGGGGCGCTGGGTGAGGTTCACGAGTTCGAGCGTGTGCTCGACTTGCTCGCTCAGGCCGCGGATCTTCGACAGGCTTGCCAGCATGTCGAGTCTGAACTTGCCGCGCAGCTCGGCCAGCGCGGCGATGGTCAGGTTTTCGCGCACGGTCAGGCGGTTGAAGAGCTGGTTGACCTGGTAGCTTTTGGTCAGGCCGAGCTGGCACACGTCGGTGACGTTCATGCCGGTGATATCGCGGCCCTCGAAAACGATCCTGCCCGAGGTGGGGGGCACTTCGCAGGTGAGCATCTTGAAGAAGGTCGACTTACCGGCGCCGTTCGGGCCGATGATCCCGCGCAGTTCGCCTTGCTTCACCGTAAAATCGATGTCGGTGTTGGCGTGCACGCCGCCGTAATGCTTGGTGAGGCCGGTAGCCTGCAGGATCGGGCCCTTGAAGCCGGCGTCCGCGTGGTGTTGCGCCGGCATTGGAGCGGCAACGTGCTTCTGGGCAGCCGGCGCTGCCTCCGCCGGATCGGCCGGCATCTCTTTCTTGCCGGTCACCAGGTCGTAGAGATCCTTGATGCCGCCGATGATGCCCTGGCGCAGGAAGCAGACCAGCAGCACGAACACGAGCCCCAGCACCAGTTTCCACGCCGCGCCCAGCTTGAGAGTCGCCTGCAGGAAGTCCTGCAGAAAAAGCCAGACTGCCGCGCCCACCAGCGGGCCGAACAGCGTGCCGCGGCCGCCGATGGCGGTCTGCATGATGAGCTGGCCGGAGGTGTCGAACATGAAGGCGTCCGGCGGCATGAAGGCCTGCATCACGCCCAGCAGGCCGCCGGCCAGGCCGGCGTAGGCGGCGGCAATGACGAACGCGGTGAGCTTGTAGCCTTGGACGTTGTGGCCGACGGCCGCCGCGCGCAAGGGGTTTTCGCGGATCGCGGTGAACACGGCGCCGACCGGCGAGCGCACGATGCGCAACGCGATCACGATGCCGATGAAATAGCAGAACGCGAGGAACGGATAGAGTGCCCAGCCGGAGGTGAAATGCAGGATCTTGAAACCGAGATTGAGACTCGGGGTCGGCACGCCTGGCAGGCCGTTTTCGCCCCCGGTCCAATCCGACAGCGGATTGAACTCGATGAAGAAGAACATTTCCGCGATGGCGACCGTGATCATGGCGAAGTAGATGCCGGTGCGGCGCAGGGCAAGCAGGCCGATCAGGTAGCCGACGACGGCCGCGACGATCATGCCGATGATCAGCGCAAGGATGACGTGAGGGAATCCCGCCCGGGTGAGCAGGTAGGCCGCCACGAATCCGCCGGTGCCGTAGAAGGCGGACTGGCCGAACGAGAGCAGGCCGGTGTAGCCGAACAGGATGTCGAAGCCGATGCCGAACAGGCCCCAGACCAGGATACGGTTGACCGTGTTGGGGGCGGCGTCGAAATAGGGCAGCACGAACGGCACCGCGATCAGGGCGGCCGCCGTCAGCGTCTCGACCAGGAAGGGTCGCCGCGCAAGCATCATGCGCGCGTACCTCATTCGCGTCCTTTGGTGCCGAGCAGGCCGTGCGGCCGCACCAGCAACACGAAGGTCATCGCCGCGAACAGCATGACGTAGGCGTAGCCGGGGTTGACCATCGATGTGATGCTGATGATTTCGCCGGCGATCAGGCCGCCGAGCACCGCGCCCGGGAACGACCCGACGCCGCCGATGACGACGACGACGAAAGTCTGCACCAGGATCGCCTCGCCCATGTCCGGCGTGAGCGAGGCCACCGGGGCATTCACGATGCCGGCAAACCCCGCCGCCATCGCGCCGATGCCGAACACCACCATGAACACGCGGTAGACGTTGATTCCGAGGGAATCGACCATGACGGAATCCTCGATGCCCGCGCGCACGATCATGCCCAGGCGCGTCCGGTAGAGCACGAAGTACAGCGCGAGTAGCGCCACCGTCACGATGCCGACGAGGGCCAGGCGGTAGGTCGGATAGAACATGATGCCTAGCGGCGTTATGCCCGAAAGCAGCGCCGGCGGCGGCACGCTCTTCGACAGGCTCGAGAAGAAGAAGCGCACGAGTTCGACGATGCAGATGGAGAGGCCGAAGGTGACCAGCAGCTGATCTTCGTGCGGACGGCCGTAGAAATGGCGGATGATGAGCCGTTCCATCACCACGCCGACCACCAGCATGAACAGCGCTCCAGCGACCACCGCGACGGCGAAGGAGCCGGTCGCCTCGAAGGCGACGTAGCCGGCGTAGCCGCCGAGCATGAACATAGCGCCGTGCGCCAGATTCAGCACGCCGAGCGTGCCGTAGATGATCGTCAGCCCGGAGCTGATGAGCGCGAGCAGCGCGCCCAGCACCAAGCCGTTGAACAGCTGAGAGAGGAAATTAGGCCAATTAATCATGCAGGCTCGCGAGTATACGGAACGCCTGGAATGAGGCGGCCGCTCCGGCGCCGCGGGCGGCGTTCACCGCTGCGGCGCCGGGGTACTGCCGTTCTCTTTAGGTGTAGTCGCCCAGATTGCAGCCGAACGCGTCCGGTTTCTGCATCAGCGGCGCGCCCGGATCGACCTGCAGGACGGTCCAGTAATCTTCCTTGTTCTTCATTTCGGAAGGCTTCTTGCCCTGCACGATGACCACCGGGCGGACGAGCTGGTGGTCTTCCTTGCGGAAATAGACCTCGCCGACGGTGGACTGGATCTTGCGGCCCGCCTCGTAGGACTTGATGACGTCCGGCGGATAGAACGTGCCGGCGTTCTCCACCGCTTCCGCCCAGAGGGCAAAGGACATGTACGCGTTGTTCGCGCCCCACTCGGGCTTGTAGCCGAACTTCTTCTCGAAGGCCGCGACGAACATCTTGGCGAGCGGGTACTTGTCCTCGAGCGTCCACCAGAAGTCGGTCGCCGCATACACGCCGGCGAGCAGCCCGCCGCCGGTTTCGGGCGCAAGGAACGGGATCTGGTAGGGAATGACGAGCTTCATCTTGTCGAAGATGCCGAACTGCTTCGCCTGCTGCGTCGAGAGCACCGCGTCATGGCCCCAGTTGACGTTGATCAGCACGTCGGCGCCGGAATTGGCCACGTTGAGCAGGTACGAGGAGTAGTCGGGCGCGCCGAGCGGCGCGACCTGGTTCGTCGACGTGGTCCATCCCGCGGTCGCGAGGTAGTCCTGCATCGACTTCGTCACTGTGTGGCCGTAGGTGTAGTCGGGCGTCAGGTACGCGGCCTTCTTGTTTTTGCCGTAGGCTTTCACGATGACCGGGCCGATGGCGGCCGCCGCGGTCTGGCCATAGAAGTTCTGGCGGAAGCCGTAGCGCACGCAGTCCTTGCCGGTGGTGTCGTTGGAGCCCGAGATCCCGGTGACGTAAAGCACTTTCTCACGCTGCGCGAGCTTGTTGAGCGCCACCGCGACCGCGCTCGAAGTCGAACCGGTCATCAATACCGCCTTGTTCTCGGTGATGAAGCGCTGTTCGGCCTGCACCGCGTCGTTCGGCTTGGCGGCGGAATCGGCGACGCCGTACTTCACCTCCTTGCCGAGCACACCTTTCTTGGACTTGGGCGAGATCGCCTTGATGAGGGGGTTGCCTTCGTTGATATGCTCGACCGCGAGCTGCCAGCCCTTGAGCTCGTCCTCGCCCTGCACTGCATAGGTGCCGGTACGCGGCACCGCGATGCCGATGAAGACCGAGCTGCCGGACGAGCCGGCCGGCCAGGTGCCGATCGGCGGCTGGTCGGCTGCGAAGGCATGCCCCGAAAATCCCGCCGGCAGCGCGAGTCCGCCGGCGACGCCGAGGCCGGTGCGGATGAACGAACGGCGGCTCAGGTCGGATGGTTGGGATGGTGTTTTTGGTTTGCCGTGATGCATGACGTTCCTCCTATGTGAGGGCACGCGCGCTCCGTGAGTCGCACGCACCCGCGGTCTCCCCTCTGAAATCGGATATATCGTATTACGATATAAATAAAAGTATATCGCAAGACGATATGCGTGGGCACCGCCGTTCGCGCCTGCTACCTACCCCCGGCGCGCTACACTCCGGCCGTGGAATTGTCCGCCCTGCTGGCGCCCGGTTTCTCCGGAGCCGCCGAACTGCTCGTCGGCGAAGAGCACACCGCGCCGCGCGTGGGCAGCGGACTGGTGCACGTCCTCGCGACGCCGGTAATGATCAACCTGTTCGAAGCCGCCGCGCTCGATGCAGTCGACAAGCATCTGCCGGCCGGCTACCAGAGCCTCGGCACGGTGCTCGACGTGCGCCATATCGCAGCGACGCCGGTGGGCATGAAGGTCTTCGCCCTGGCAAAGATTCTGAAAATCGAAGGCAGGACCGTATTCCTTGCCGTCGAGGCGCGCGACGAGCATGAACTGATCGGCGACGGCTTGCACCAGCGGGTCGTCGTAAACGTCGAGAAATTCGACCAGAGAGTCGCGCGCAAGCACTTGCCGAAACAATGAAGCGCGACGCGGTGGTGCTGGGCGCGGGGATCGTCGGCGTTTGCGTGGCGCTGCACTTGCAGGCGCGCGGCCGGTCGGTGGCGCTGCTCGACCGGCGCGGCGCAGCCGAGGAGACGTCCTACGGCAACGCGGGCCTGATCCAGCGCGAAGGCGTCTATCCCTACGGTTTTCCGCACGATTTCGGCGCGTTGCTGCGCTACGGCTTCAACCGCACCATCGATGCGCATTACCATCCGTCGGCGCTGCCGGGTCTGGCGCCGTTCCTGTGGAAGTACTGGCGCCACTCGCGCCGCGAGCGGCACACGCGCATCGCCAAGCTCTATTCGCGCCTGATCGAGCATTGCGTGGCCGAGCACGATGCGCTCGCCGCCAGTGCGGGCGCCGAGCACCTGTTGCGGCGCACGGGCTGGATGCGCGTTTTCCGCACCGAGCGTGAGCGTGACCTTCGCTTCGCCGAGGCCGCGCGCTGGCGCGCGGAATTCGGCATTAATTTTTCTGCATTGGACGCGAAAGGAATACAGGAAGAGGAGCCCCATCTCGCCCCCGTGCTTAGCGGCGCGCTGCACTGGACGGATCCAGTGAGCGTGGTCGACCCGCAGGGCCTGGCGCTCGCCTACTTGAAGCTTTTCGAGAGCAGGGGCGGCAAATTCTTGCAGGGGAATGCTGCCTCGCTGGAGCAAGGTTGGTCGGTCCGTACCGTGGAAGGCAAAGTAGAAGCGAAAGAAGTCGTTATTGCACTCGGGCCATGGGCCGATGTGGTGACACGCGCGCTTGGCTACGACCTGCCGCTGGCGGTGAAGCGCGGCTATCACATGCACTACCGGACAGCCGGGGCGGCGCATCTGAACCACCCCATCCTCGACACCGAGCGCGGCTACCTGATCGCTCCGATGACGCGCGGCATCCGGCTCACCACCGGCGCCGAGTTCGCGCTGCGCGATGCGATCCGCACGCCGGTGCAGCTCGGCCGCGCCGAGCCGATCGCGCGAGACCTGTTCCCGCTCGCCGAACGCCTCGACAACGAACCCTGGATGGGCGCGCGGCCCTGCACGCCGGACATGATGCCGATCATCGGCAGGGCGCCGCGCCACGACGGGCTATGGTTCGCGTTCGGCCACGCGCACCACGGCCTCACGCTGGGGCCGGTGACCGGGCGCCTGATCGGCGAGATGGTGGCGGGCGAGACGCCTTTCGTGGATCCGGCTCCCTACCGCGCCGACCGGTTCTGAAATATCCCCTGAAGCCGTTCAGTGAGCGGCGGGGGACGCCCCGAAAGGCGGCTTGGTGGTCCAGAGCACCGCGATGAGCGCGAGGAACAGCCCCGTGATCACCCAGAAAACATCGTTGGTCGCGAGCATATAGGCTTGGCTGTCCACCATGCGGTTGATCTGCTCATGGGCCGAGTCGGTGCTCATGCCCAGGGAGGTCAGCTTGTCCAGCATGTCGCGCGCCGGCGCGTCGTACGCGTTGACGTGCTCGATCAGCTGGGTGCGGTGGATGGATTGGCGGTGGTCCCAGCCCGCGATGGTGATGGAGGCGGCGAAGCTGCCCAGCATCATGCGCAGGAAGTTCTGCAGTGCCGTGGCGTTGGCGATGCGCGCGATCGGGATGCCGCTCAGGTTGATGGAAAACAGCGGTGCGAAAAAGAACGCGACGCCCACGCCCTGCAGCCATTGCGGCAGCATGATGGTGGCGAAGTCGGCTCCGGTGTTGAAGGTCGAGCGCCAGTAGCCGGTGAGGGCGAAAGTGAGGAAGCCGACCGTGGCGAGCAGCCGCGGATCGACGCCCTTGCCGATGGCGCGTCCGACTACTGGTGCGAACAGCACCGCGAACACGCCGCCCGGCGCCAGCGCGTAGCCGGCCCACTGCGAGGTGTAGCCTAGCTGCGTCTGCAGCCACAACGGCAGCAGGATGACGCCGGCGAAGAACAGCGCGTAGCCCAGCGACACTGTGATCACGCCGCTGCGGAAATTGCGGAAGCGGAACAACCCCAGGTCGACTACCGGATGCTCCTCGGTCAGTTCCCAGGCGAGGAACAGCGCGAAGCCGAGCAATGCGATCACGCCCAGCGTGACGATGAAACCGGAATGGAACCAGTCGAGCTCGTTGCCCTTGTCGAGCAGGATCTGCAGGCAGCCCACCCACAGCACGATCAATCCGATGCCGGTCCAGTCCACCGGCAGCTTGCGCGTCTCGGTGTCGCGGTCGCGCAGCATGAGCCAGGTCGTAATCGAGGCGAAGACGCCGAAGGGCAGGTTGATGAGGAAGATCCAGGACCAGTGGTAGTTGTCGGTGATCCAGCCGCCCAGCAGCGGGCCGATGATGGGCGCCACGGTGATGGTCATCACCCAGATCGCCAGCGCCATGCCGCGCTTGGCCGGCGGAAAGTTCGACAGCAGCAGCGCCTGCGACAGCGGCACCATGAAGCCGGCCGCGGCGCCCTGCAGCACGCGGAAGGTCACCAGAAGCTCCAGGCTGGTGGCGAGCGCGCACAGCAGCGAAGCCCCGGTGAAGCAGGCGATCATGGTGGCGTAGACCCGCACTTGTCCGAAGCGGCCGGCGAACCAGCCCGCGAGCGGCACGGTGATGGCGTTGGCCACCGCGTAGGAGGTGATCACCCAGGCGCCCTGGCTGGGCGCCACCGCGAGGTCGCCCGTGATGGTGGGGATCGCGACGTTGGCGATGGTGAGGTCGAGCACCTCCATCACGTTCGCCATCGACAGCACGAAGGTGAGGAATGCAAGCGTAAGGCCGGTGTAAGGCTGCGGCGCGGTCCTGGCGTCGGCCATGGCGGATGGGTCGCTCAACTGCGCGGCTTGCCGCCGCCGTTTTCCTGGATGATGCGCGCGATGCGCTCGGCCGCCTTGCTCTCCGGCGCCTCGAACACGTTGGTCTCCTGCACCGCCGGCGCACGCTCCGCCTGCGGCAGCCGCTGTCCGCTGCGGTCGCGCGTTTCGATGGCGACGCGCAGCGACAGCCCGATCTGCAGCGGATGCGCCGCGACCTCCTTGGGATCGAGAACCACGCGTACCGGCACGCGCTGCACCACCTTGATCCAGTTGCCGGTGGCGTTCTGGGCCGGCAGCAGCGCAAACGCGGCGCCGGTGCCGGCGCCGAAGCCGGCGACGCGGCCGCGGTATTCGACGTGGTTGCCATACAGGTCCGAGATGACCGTCGCCGTCTGCCCGACGCGCACGTCGGCGAGCTGGCTTTCCTTGAAATTCGCATCCACCCAGACCTGGTCCAGCGGCACTACCGCCATCATCGGGGTGCCGGCGGAGACGCGCTGCCCGACCTGCACGCTGCGCTTGGCGACGAATCCGGATACCGGTGCGGGCATCACGGTGCGCGCGTACGAGATGAAAGCCTCGTGCACCTTGGCCGCCGCTGCGGCAACGTCGGGATGCGCCGCCACGGTCGTGCCGTCGGTCAGCGCGCGGCTTGCCACCAGCTGCTCGCGTGCGGCCGCGAGCGCCGCCTCGGACGCGGCGACGGCGTCGCGCGCATGCTCGATTTCCTCGCGCGATACGGCGCCATCCGCGGACGCCTGCTCGCGGCGCGCAAGATCCTGCTTCACGCGCGCAAGTTCGGTTTCGCGCTGCGTGACTGTGGCGCCGAGTTGCCCGTCGGTTGCATAGAGCGCGCGCACCTGGCGTACCGCGCGCGCCAGGTTCGCCTCCGCCTGCTCCAGCGCTACCTTGGCGTCGGCCTGGTCCAGGCGCACCAGCTCATCGCCGGCTTTGACGAAATCGGTATCGTCGGCGCGCACTGCGATGACAGTGCCCGCGGCCTGCGGCGTCACCTGCACCACGTTGCCGCCCACGTAGGCGTCGTCGGTCGTCTCGACCCATTGACCCGCGAGCCACCACCAGACGCCCCAGGCAATGCCGCCCGCCGCGAACAGAAGCAGGATGATGGCGAGCGCGGTCTTGCGCTTGCCGTTGGCGCTTGCCGGGGGCTGTGCGCTCATGTCTTGCCGCCGTAGCCGCCGCCCAGCGCGCGCGCGAGGCCGATCGCCGCTTCCAGGCGGCGCGCCCGCAATTCGGCAACGAGGCCGCGCTGCGCTGTGAGCTGCGTTTCGGCGCCGATCACGGTGAGGTAGCTGGAGAGCCCCGCCCGGTAGCGGGCGAGGGCGAGATCGTAGGCCGACTGGGCCGCCGCAAGGCTGGCGGCGACTTCGGCTTCCTGGCGTTCGATCGAGCGCCAGGCCGCGACCTGGTCGGCGACATCGCGCAGCGCCTCGGCCAGCGCCTGGTTGTACTGCTCGGCCGCGGCATCGTAGTCGGCATTCTTTGTTCCCAGGTTTCCGCGCAGCTGGCCGCCGTCGAATATCGGCAGGCTGAGCGCAGGGCCGGCTCCCAGCGCCCGGCTGCCGGTCTCCACGAACTTCGACCAGGTGATGGCCTGCAGCCCGGCGAATGCGATCAGGTTCAGGTTCGGATAGAACTCGGCGCGCGCGCGATCCGCGTCGCGCTCCGCGGCCTCCACGCGCCAGCGGCTGGCGACGATGTCGGGTCGGCGGCCCAGCAAATCCACGGGCAGCTGCGACGGCAGCGCGAAGGCCGCGCCGGCGCCGGGCCTGGGGCGTTCGATGGCGAGCCCGCGGTCCGGGCCCTGGCCGAGCAGGGCGGCGATCTGGTGGCGCGAGAGTTCGATGGACTCCTCCAGTTGCGCGATGCGCTGGCGCGTTTCGGGCGGTGTGCCCTGCGCCTGCCTCAGCTCCACGCGCGAATCGAGGCCGGCCAAAAGACGGGTGTGGACCAGCTTCAACTGGTGCTCGCGCTGCGCCAGCAATTCGCGCGCGAGGTCGAGCTGGTCGAAGGTGCGGGCCATCTGCACGTAGGCGAGCGCCACCGCGCTGGAGAGCATCAGCCTTGCGGCATGCGCGTCCGCCTCGGCAGCTTTCGCCTGGCCGAGCGCCGCCGCGTGCGCGGCGGCGTTGCGCCCCCAGAAGTCGAAGTCGTAGGAGAAGTTGAGCAGCGCCTGGTTCTGCCAGATCCAGCTGCCGGCAAGCGGCCTCGGATAGATGCTGTTCTCGGAGATCCGCTGGCGCGAGGCGCCGGCTTGGGCGCTGGCCTGCGGCGCGAGCGCGGCGCCGGCGGCTTCGGCGAGAGCAACGGCGCGGTCCACGCGCGAGCGCGCGAGGCGCATGGTCGGACTGGCCGCGAGCGCCTCCGCAATCAGCGCATCCAGCTGCGGATCGGCGAGCGACTTCCACCATTCTTCGCTTGGCCAGGCGCCGGGAGCGACCGGCACGGCGGCCAGCGATTCGGCTGCCTTGAGCTGCAGCGCGTCCGCCGGCTTGGAGCGCTTCACGAGGCCGTCGCTGCTGGCGCAGCCAGCGATGAGCAGGACAATGAGAATAAGAAAGATGCGGTTCACGGGGCGTTGGCGAGCAGGCGCTTGAGAAACAATACCAGCAGACGGGTTTCGGCCTTGCTGAAGCCTCGCAGGAAACGGTTGAAGACACCGATCGCCACGTTGCCGATGCGCGGTATCGCTGCGCGCCCCGCGGCCGTCAATTCGATGCGCACGTTGCGCCGATCGCGGGCGCTGCGCACGCGGCGCACGAAATTTTTTTTCTCCAGTCGGTCGAGCAGGCGCGTCATTGCGCCGGGGTCGTACTGCAGGGCGCGGCAGAACTCCGCGGCATGCGAAGCATCGCCGTGCGCCAGCTGGAACATGACGATCGCCTGAGGCCCCGTGAGGCCGTGCGGCGCCAGTTCGCGCTCCATCGTTTCGAGCAGCGCGCGGCGCACCTGGCCGACCAGGTAGCCGAGCGTTTCGTGCGGGTTGACGCCGAGCGGGTTCTTGAGGCGGGCCACCGGCGCATAATATTTGCCTAGGCAATCATTGTCAAGGCAACGGTTTGCCCGGCGCAGCGGGTAGACTCGGACTTTCAGGGAGGGAGACATGAAGAAAATCTTGCTGCTGAGCGGCGCGCTCGCGTTGCTCGCCGCCTGCTCGGGAAGCCCCGAGCGCATGCAGGCTGCCGGCGTGCCGCAGTACAGGGTGGACCCGGGCTGGCCCAGGCCGCTGCCGTCGAACTGGATTCTCGGCCAGGTGGCAGGGATCGCCGTGGACAAGAACGACAACATCTGGATCGTGCACCGGCCTTCGACGCTGCTTGACGACGAGAAGGGCGCGCAGGCCAGTCCGCCCGCGACGACATGCTGTATCGCCGCGCCGCCGGTGCTGCAGTTCGACCAGGCCGGCAACCTGCTGCGCAGCTGGGGCGGGCCGGGGCAGGGCTACGACTGGTTCGAGAGCGAGCACGGCATCTTCGTCGACAACGACGGCAACGTCTGGGTGGGCGGCAACAGCCCGAAGGACCACCATATCGTCAAGTTCACTGCCGACGGCAAGTTCCTGCAGCAGCTGGGCAAGCCGGGCAAGTCGGAAGGCTCCAACAGCACGACTCAGCTCGGCAGGCCCGCGCACATGCAGGTCGACGCCGCGGCGAACGAGCTCTACGTCGCCGACGGCTACGGCAACCGGCGCATCGTGGTGTTCGACGCCACCACGCTCGCCTACAAGCGCCACTGGGGCGCCTACGGCGGCCGGCCCGAGGACGGCAAGCTGCCCGCCTACGATCCCAAGGGGCCGCCGATGCGCTCCTTCAACAACCCGGTGCATTGCGTGCGTTTCTCCAACGACGGCCTGGTGTACGTCTGCGACCGCGGCAACGACCGCATCCAGGTGTTCGAAAAGAGCGGCAAGTTCGTGAAGGAGTTTCTGATCGAGCGCGAGACGCTGCAAAACGGTTCGGTCTGGGACCTGGTGCTGTCGGAAGACAAGGAGCAGAAGTACCTCATCGTCGCCAACGGCGCCGACAGCCACCTGCTGGTCGTCGACCGCAGCACGGGCGAGGTGCTGTCCACGTTCAGCCGCCCGGGGCGCATGGCGGGCGAGCTGAAATGGGTGCACAACCTCGCCATCGATTCGAAGGGGAACCTCTATACGGCGGAAGTCGGATCCGGACGGCGGGCGCAGAAGTTCGTCCGCCAGCCCTGACCATGTTCGCCGGCAAGGTCATCGCCATCACGGGCGCCTCCGGGGGCATCGGCGCCGAACTCGCGCGCCGGGTCTCCGGCAAGGGCGTCTGGCTCGCGCTCGCGGCGCGCAACCTGGAAAAACTGGAGAACACCGCCGCCGAATGCCGCGCGCTGGGCGCCGAGGCGGTCGCGATCCGCTGCGACGTGAGCGCGCAAGCCGATTGCCGCAACTTCATCGAGGAAACGGCGCGCAAATACAGTTCGCTCGACATCCTGGTGAACAACGCCGGCGTCTCGGGACACGCGCTGTTCGAGGACGTGAGCGACTTCGGCTGGTACGAAGACATGATGCGCGTGAACTACATGGGCAGCCTGTACTGCACGCGCTACGCCATTCCGCACCTGAAAAAGCGCCGCGGCCAGATCGTCGCCATCTCCAGCCTGGCCGGCAAGGTCGGCGTTCCCGGCCGCACCGCCTACAGCCCTGCCAAGGCGGCGCAGGCGCTGTTCTTCGAAGCCCTGCGCCTGGAACTGCGGGAAAGCGGCGTCGACGTCACCATCGTCTATCCCGGCGTGGTCTCGACCGATATCCGGCTGCACGGCTACGGCGCCGACGGGCAGGCCGCGGGCTACAGCGGCCTCAAGGAAGACGACGCCATGCCGGTGGAGGAGTGCGTGCGGCAGATCATTGCCGCCACGCTCGCGAGAAAGCGCGAACTGGTCATGACCTTGCAGGGGAAAATCGGACTATGGATGAAGCTTGCGTTTCCCAAGGTGGTGGACCGGATGGTGCTGCGGGCGTTGAAGAAGAACCCGGGCGAGAGCTGAGTTGGGCATCCGTTCTCTCGAGCTCAAGATTCCGCCGCCGGCGGTGGCGCTGTGCTTCGCGATTCTCATGTGGCTGGTTTCCTGGCTGATGCGGCCGATGCAGGTGCCGTTCGACGTTCGCCTGGGCGTGGCGCTGCTGCTCGGCGTGGCCGGTCAGGTCATCAGCGTCGGCGGCATGATCGCGTTCCGGCGGGCTAAGACGACCATCAACCCGTTCAAGCCGGCGGCAGCGTCGTCCCTGGTGAGCGAAGGGGTCTACCGCTACACGCGCAACCCAATGTATGCCGGCTTGCTCCTTACGCTCATCGGCTGGGCGGCATTCCTGTCGAATCCGCTGGCCTTGCTGTTGCTGCCGCTCTTCGTGCTGTACATCAACCGGTTCCAGATCGATCCCGAAGAGCGGGTGCTGTCGTCGCTCTTTGGCGCAGAGTATTCTGACTATAAAAACAGGGTGCGCAGATGGCTTTGAAGACCGACACGAAAATTCGTTCGAGCGAAGGTCCCGAGTTCGATTGCTACGTGGCGACGCCGGATGCGGGGCGCAAGGTTCCGGCGATCGTGCTCGCGTCCGCCATACACGGCGTCGACCAGGATCTGCGCGGCATTGCCGACGATTTTGCTTCCCGCGGCTACATCGCGGCGGCGCCGGATCTGTTCTGGCGCTCGGTGCCGGGACCGCTGGTGCGCGACGATCCGCGATCGGCGCCGCGAGGACAGCCGCGGCTGGAAAAAATCAGGGCCGGCGAACGGGACATGGCCGACGTGCTGCCGATGCTGCGCAAGCTGCCGCAATTCAACGGCCGGGCAGCGGTGATCGGCTTCTGCTACGGCGGCCCGTATGCGATTCTCGGCCCGAAGCGCCTGGGCTATGACGCCGGTATTTCCTGCCACGGCACGCAAATGCTCGACTACATCAAGGACCTCGACGGGGTCCGGCAGCCGGTCTGCATCATCTGGGGCGATCAGGACGTGATGGCGCCGGCGAATGTGCTGGAGGCGTACCGCGCGGTGCCGGCGCGCATGAAAAACGTGGAAGTGCACGTGTTTCCAGGCGTGCAGCACGGCTACATGATGCCCGGCGCGAAGGCCTTCGACAGGAAGGTGTACGACTTTTCCATGGAACGCGCTCTTGCCATCCTGGAACATCTCCGGATCGGCGCGCCCCGCGCTTAGTAGGCGCGGATACCGAACAGCAGGGGGTGAAACCAGAAGAACAGCGCGTATAGCGCGAGGCCGATCGTCGGGTTGCGCCAGCCGATCTCGCGCCCGTCGAACCGGTTCCTGCCCTGCAGGACGGCGCCGAACGGCAGGTAGGAGGTGACGGCGGCGAAGCGCTTCCAGTCTTCGCCCAGGGTCCGCGCCTTGCGCTGGTCCAGCACCAGGGCGCCCAGCGCCGCCACGACGAAGAAGCCGCCGAAGAACACCGAGGCCATGTGCTCGCCGCGCGCCAGCAGGTGCGCCAGCGACCAGAGCATGATGCTCCACATGACCGGATGCCGCGTGACGCGGATGATGCCGCGCGCCGGCTCGGGATTCCTGAGCAGCTTGTCGGCGCCGACGAGTGTCGGATTGCGCGACAGCAGGCCGCAGGCCAGCAATATGAACGAGAAGGGCATGACCACGGCGGGCAGCCAGCGCGTGCCCACCCACAACGGCTCCAGTGGCGCGTGGTTGTAGGCCCGGATCATCCAGCCGAGGGTGGCGAAGGCGACCAGCGAGTAAAGGGCGAGATAAGCCCGCTCGCCGATGCCGCGGACCAGCACGCCGCGCAGCGGGGTGCTGGAGATGAAATGCGTCGCGATGAAGGCCGCGGTGGCGTAATAGAGTTGCGCGTCGTCGCCCATGTTCATGCCAGGGATTTCGAGATGATCTCGCCGACGTCCTTCGACAGGCCGGCAGCGTCGCGGATGCGCTCCAGCTGCGTTTTTGCCCTCGCTTGCCGCGCAGGATCGAATTTCTTCCACCGGTCGAACCCGCGCGCGATACGCGCCGCGACCTGCGGGTTGAGCTTGTCGAGCACCAGCACCTGGTCGGCGAGGAATGCGTAGCCGCCGCCGTCGGTCGCGTGGAAGCGCACGTGATTGACCGAGAAGCTGCGGATCAGCGAATAGACCTTGTTCGGCACCTTGATGTCGAAGGCGGGATGCGCGAGCAGTTCGCGCACGCGCGCGAGCGTCCCGGGCAGGCGTGACGCGGCCTGAACGGCAAGCCACTTGTCGACGATCAGCGGATCGCCCTTCCACTTGCCGTAGAAAGAGTCGAGCGCGATCGCGCGCTGCGGCGCGTTGCTGTTCGCGAGTGAAGCGAGCGCCGCGAACTGGTCGGTCATGTTGGCCTGCCCCTTATCCTGCTGGCCGAACTGCTCGTAGCACAGCGCCACCACGTCGCCGGTCTCCAGCTCCATCAGGTAGGAGAGCGCCAGGTTGCGCAGCGCGCGCTTGCCCGAGGCGGCCGCGTCGGGCGAATAAGGCCCGGCGATCTTCAGCTTGCGGTACAGGTCGAGAAATTCGTCCTTGAGGGCGGCGGCCAGCGCCTTGCGCAGCGTATTGCGCGAAGCGTGCAGGCGATCCGGATCGACGACCGCCAGCTGCTCGGCGAGGAATGTTTCCGAAGGCAGCGTCAACACTTCGGCGACGAACGCATGATCGGCCTGCTCGAGGATTTTCCGGACCGATTCCAGGAACGCATCGGTCGGCCTGCCGTCCCGCTCGAGGATGATTTCCGCAGCCAGCCGCTGCGCGGCCTCCCAGCGGTTGAACGGGTCGTCGTCGTTCGCCAACAGGTGGACCAGCTCCGCCTCGGTATAGGGGTAGTTCAGGATCACCGGCGCGGAAAAGCCGCGCAGCAGGGAAGGCACGGGTTGGTCCTTGCACTTGAAGGAGAATTTCTCTTCCGCCTTTTTCAGGGACAGAACCTTCTCGTGCTCGCCGATTTTCACCGCCAGCGGGATATGAAACGGCGGATTCATGGACTGCTTTACGTTCAGGGTGAAAGTACCGTTCCCGTAAGAGCCTGAGCAATCCAGCACCGGGGTCCCCGCGACGTCGTACCAGCGCCTGAACTGCGACAGATCCACGCCCGAGGCGTCTTGCATCGCCTGCACGAAGTCGTCGCAGGTGACCGCCTGGCCGTCGTGGCGCCTGAAGTAGAGCTTCATGCCGTCCTGGAATTTCTTCTCGCCCAGCAGCGTGTGCTGCATGCGCACCACTTCCGCGCCTTTCTCGTACACCGTCATGGTGTAGAAGTTGCGGATCTCGACGTAGGACTGCGGCCGCACCGGGTGGGCCATGGGGCCCGCGTCCTCGGCGAACTGCCCCGCGCGCAGGCTGCGTACCTCCTGGATGCGCGTCACTGCGCGCGAATAGGTGTCGGCGCCGTATTCCTGGTCGCGGAACACCGTCAAGCCCTCCTTCAGGGAGAGCTGGAACCAGTCGCGGCAGGTGACGCGGTCGCCGGTCCAGTTGTGGAAGTATTCGTGCGCCACCACGCGGTCGATGTTCAGGTAGTCCGCGTCGGTGGCGGTATCCGGGCGCGCCAACACGTACCTGGTGTTGAAGATGTTGAGGCCCTTGTTCTCCATCGCGCCGGAGTTGAAGTCGCCGACCGCGACGATCTTGTATTCGTCCAGATCCAGTTCCAGGTCGAAGCGTTTTTCGTCCCAGAGGATGGCGCGCTTCAGGCAGTCCAGGGACCAGCCGGCCTGGTCCAGCTTGCCGGGCTCGACATAGATATAGAGGGTCTTCGTCTTGCCCGATCTCGATTTGACTTCTTCTTTTATGAATTCCAGGTTCGCGGCAACGAGCGCGAACAGGTAGCTCGGCTTCGGATACGGGTCCTCGAATTTCGCCCAGTTCTCGCCGGAGGCGACGAGGTTGCCGTTCGACAGCAGCACCGGGTACTTCTTCTTGTCCGCATGCACGGTCACCGTATAGGCCGCGAGGTTGTCCGGCCGGTCGAGGAACCAGGTGATGCGGCGGAAGCCCTGCGCCTCGCATTGCGTGACGAAGCCGCTCTGCGTGGCGTAGAGACCTTCGAGCCTGGTGTTCTTCTGCGGCACTATGCGCGTCACTGTATCCAGCGTGAAGGCATCGGGAACGCCGGGAACGGACAGGGACTCTTTTGTTATTTTGAATTGATTTTTTCGAAGAAGGATTTGATTCAAAGAGACGGAGACAAGCTCAAGCTCATCCCCATCCAGTTCCAGCGCCGCATCCTTCTCGCTCGAGGCCGGATTGCGGCGCACGGCGAGCGTGGCCTTGACGAGAGCGTCGTCGGCGCGGATGTCGACGTCGAGCGTTACCCGCTCGATGAGGAACGCAGGCGGGGCGTAGTCCTTGAGGTGGGTCGCATTGGCTTGTGCTTCGCGCATTACGCTAGACTAGCCTTTGCCATGACCGTTCGCAATTCATTGCGCGAACTTCTCGCGCTGGCTGGCCTGGACGAAGCGGCGGCAAACGAAGTCGCGTTCGGCGGCGACGATCCGGTCTTTCCAACGCCGTTCCGCGTCGGCACCGCCGGCGCCGCGGTCCTGGGGGCGGTGGGAGTGGCCGCCTCCGACCTTTGGTTCCTGAAAACAAAAAAGCCGCAGTGCGCGAGCGTCGAAGTACGGGCCGCCGCTGCCGCCATGCGCAGCGCGCGCTACCTGAAGATCGACGGCCAGGCGCCGAAGGAAATCTGGGATCCGCTAAGCGGCTTCTACCCGGTGCGGGACGGCTGGGTCAGCATCCACTGCAACTTCTCGAACCATCGCGAGGCGGCGATGAAAGTGCTCGGCGATCCGGCCGATCGCGCCGCGGCCGAGGTCGCAAGCCTGGGCTGGGACGGAGTGGCTCTCGAGGATGCGATCCACTCCGCGAAAGGCTGCGCCGGGTTTGCGCGCGGCGCTTTCGAGTGGGCGCAGCATCCGCATTCGGCAGCGGTGGCGGCCCAGTCTCTCCTGGAAATCAAGAAAATCGCAGAGTCGAAGCCGGAACCTCTTCCTGCAGGAAAACGTCCTCTCAGCGGCGTGCGCGTGCTCGATCTCACGCGCGTGCTGGCCGGCCCGACTTGCGCGCGCACGCTTGCAGAACATGGCGCGGATGTGCTGAAGATCGCCGGACCACACCTGCCTGACTCGGGATCGGCCGAATTGGACACGGGCCTCGGCAAGCTGCAGGCGTTTCTCGACCTGCGCGCGCCGTCCGGCGTAGAGACTTTGCGCGGGCTGCTGAAGGAAGGAGACATCTTCTCGCAGTCCTTCCGCCCGGGGACGCTCGCCGCGCGCGGCTTCTCACCCGAGCAGGCCGCCGCGCTGCGGCCGGGGATCGTATATGTCACGTTGAGCGCCTGGGGCACGGAAGGCCCGTGGCGCAAGCGGCGCGGATTCGATAGCATCGTACAGACCGTGAGCGGCATGGCCTATGCGCAGGGCGGCGAGAAGCCGAAGCTGATGCCGGTTTCGGCGATCGACTATGTCAGTGGCTACCTGATGGCGTTTGGCGCGATGGTGGCTCTGGCGCGGCGCGCGCGCGAGGGCGGCAGCTGGCTGGTGCGGGTCTCGCTCGCGAGAACAGGAAAGTGGATCGTGGATCGTGGAACGGTCGCGGATTTTGCTTCGGTACAGAACCCGGAAGTGAAAGACTTGCTGATCAAAACCAGGTCCCCCGTCGGGGAAATCGAGCATCTCGGGCCGGTGCTCGGCCTGTCCGAGACGCCGCCGTACTGGGAGCGGCCGCCGATGCCGTTAGGCACTCATCGAGCGGAATGGCCCTAAGATTAACTTCTACTGCTAACAGCGGGAGGGTTCTATGAAGTCGCGATGGATGATGATTGGCGCTGCTGCGCTACTGCTGATCGCCTGCGTACCGGTCGCGGTCCAGGGTCCGGTCCCCGGTGTTGTGTATAACCCGGCTGACCCGTACTACTACTCGCCCACGTACTGCGCCGGGTGCTGGTATGGCCAATGGGGCGGGCGCATCGGTTACCACGCTGGTGGGGGGCGTCCGTGGGAGCGCCCGCACAGCGAAGCGGATCACACCGGGCTAGACCGTGGGCGCAACGTCATGCATGAAGGTCACCGGTGAGACTTTTCTGGTGACTGAGCGAATGACTGCTTTCCCGCTGCCGCGGGAAAGACGGACTATCAAGCGTTTTTTTCCGCCAGGCGCTTGATCAGCCCGTCGATGCCGGAAGTGCGCGTGATCTGGTCGAACTCGGCGCGGTAGGTGAGCACCAGGCTCACGCCGTCGACGGTGATGTCGTAGATTTTCCAGCCCTCCGGCGTTTTCTTCATCGCGTAGTCGACCGGCACCGGCGGAGAGCTCTGGCGGATGTACTGGTTGCGCACCACCGTCTCTGTGGCGCCAGGCGCCAAGTGCAGCGGCAGCACCTTCATGGTCTGGCCGCGGTAGACGCCGATGGCATTGGAGTAGATGCGCACCAGCATCGAGCGAAACTGGTCCGCGATCTGCGTCTGCTGCTCCGGCGTCGCCGCCTGCCAGGCCTTGCCGGTGGCGAGCGTCGCGGCTTCGCGGAAATCCACGTAAGGCAGGATCTTCTGTTCGGCGAGCGCGAGCGCCTTCTTGCGGTCGCCGGCCTGCAGCTGCTTGTCGCTTTTGATGGAGTCGAGCACGTCCGCGGTGACTTTGCGCACCAGTTCGTCGGGCGCGAGTTCCTGTGCCATCGCGGGCAACGTCAGGAAAAACGACAGCGCGAACAGAAGGTGTTTCATGCCCGTTTGGACTGCCGGGGCAGGCCGGGGTTCCTCCGCTCGGCGAGAAATTCCGCCAGCGCCCGGCAGGTGTGGCTGTCACTTTGCAACGACAATGCGGGCGACACGTCGGGCGGCCCCTGGTAGACGACTTCACCGCCGCCGCTGCCGCCCTCGGGCCCCAGGTCGATGATCCAGTCGGCCTCGGCGATGATGTCCAGGTTGTGCTCGATCACCACCACGCTGTTGCCGGCTTCGACCAGGCGGTGCAGCACGCGGATCAGCTTCTCGACATCGGCCATGTGCAGGCCGACGGTGGGTTCATCCAGCACGTAGAGGGTTTTGCGGTCGGCGCTGGTTTTCGACAGTTCGGTGACGAGCTTGAGGCGCTGCGCCTCGCCGCCCGAGAGCGTCGGGCTCTGTTGGCCGAGGGTTAGATAACCCAGGCCCACGTCCTGCATCAGCCGCAGCGCGCGGTGGATGCGCGGGTGCGCCGAAAAGAATTCCACGGCCTCGTCCACGCTCATGGCGAGCACTTCGCCGATGGTTTTGTCGCGCCAGCGCACCATCAGCGTTTCTGGGTTGAAGCGCAGGCCGCCGCAGGCCTCGCAGGCCACCTTCACGTCGGGCAGGAAGGACATTTCGATTTTGCGGATGCCCTGTCCCTCGCAGTTTTCGCAGCGGCCGCCCTTGGTGTTGAACGAGAAGCGGCTCGCGCCCCAGCCGCGCATGCGCGCTTCCGAGGTGTCGGCGAAGCTCTTGCGGATCGCATCCCAGAAGCCGACGTAGGTGGCGGGGCAGGAGCGGGGCGTCTTGCCGATCGGCGTCTGGTCCACTTCCAGCACGCGGTCGAGCAATTTGGCGCCGGCGACGGTTTTGCAGCCGACAGGTTTCTTTTCCTGCAGGGAGCGGAACAGCACATCCCTGGCGAGTGTGGATTTACCGGAGCCGGAGACGCCGGTGATCACGACCAGGCGATCGAGGGGAATGCGTGCATCGACGTTTTTCAGATTGTGCAGTTTCGCTTTTTGAATTTTCAAATCAGGAGACTTTGAAGTCACGGCGCGGCGCGGCTGGATTGGATGTCTCAGGGGTTCCTTGAGGAATTTTCCGGTGAGCGAATCCGGCAGTTTCATGAGGTCCGCGGCGCTGCCGGCGCCGATGACGCGGCCGCCCAGCTTGCCGGCGCCCGGCCCCAGGTCGATCACGTGGTGCGCGCGGAGGATGGTGTCCTCGTCGTGCTCCACCACCACCAGCGTGTTGCCCTTGGCCTCCAGTTTCTCCAGCACCCCGAGCAGGATCTGGTTGTCGCGGTGGTGCAGGCCGATGGTCGGCTCGTCGAGGATGTAGCAGACGCCGCGCAGGTTCGAGCCGAGCTGCGCCGCGAGCCGGATGCGCTGCGCCTCGCCGCCCGACAACGTCGGCGCCGAGCGGTCCAGCGTCAGGTAGCCGAGGCCGACCTGTTCCAGGAATTGCAGGCGGCTGTTGAGTTCCGAAAGCAGGTCTTTCGCAATTTCAGCAGCGCGGCTGTTCAGTTTTACCGTTTTCAGTTCTTTTTCCAGGATTGAAATGGCCAAAGAACCAAATCCCGCAATATTTTTTCCGTTCCATTGCACCGCCAGCGCTTCGGGATTGAGGCGGTCGCCGCGGCATTCGGGACAGGGCTGGTCCACTTCCAGCCATTCGATCCAGGAATCGAGCACGTGGTCCTCGGTGCCGGTGCGCGAGCGCTCCGCGTCCCAGCCGACGTCCTTCAGTTCCAGCCCGGTGCCGACACAGGCCTTGCACCAGCCGTGGCGCGAGTTGTACGAGAACAGGCGCGGATCGAGTTCGGCGAAGCCGCGGCCGCAGGACGGGCAGGCGCGCTTGGTGGAAAACGATTGCGGTTTTTTCGCAAGAATTTGTACCGCGCCTTTTCCTAATTCCAGGGCTTTTGAAAGTTCTCTTCGAAGTTGAATCTCGGAAGAAGGCGAAATCTTGATCGTTGCCACCGGGAGCTCGATGCTGTGTTCCTTGAAGCGGTCGATCCGCGGAAAAGGCAGCACCGGCAGCAGCTTGCCGTCCACGCGCAACTGGGAGTAGCCCTTGCTGCGCGCCCACTTTGCGAGTTCCGTATAGACGCCCTTGCGGTTGACGATCAGCGGAGCGAGGAGGGTGACGTGCTGGTTTCTGTAGTCTTTCAGTATCCTGGCCGCGATCACTTCCTCGCTCTGCGGCTCGATCGGCACCCGGCAATCGGGGCAGTACTGGGTGCCGAGCTTGACGAAGGCGAGGCGCAGGAAGTGGTGCACCTCGGTGAGCGTGCCGACGGTGCTTTTCCTGCCGCCGCGGCTGGTGCGCTGCTCGATCGCGACCGTGGGCGGGATGCCGAAGATCGCGTCCACGTCGGGGCGCGAAGCTCCCTGCACGAACTGGCGCGCGTAGGCGTTGAGCGACTCGAGGTAACGCCGCTGGCCTTCCGAGAACAGGATGTCGAAGGCGAGGGTGGACTTGCCCGATCCCGACACGCCGGTCACCACCGTGAAGCGGTTGCGCGGCACCTCGACGTCGATGCCCTTGAGGTTGTGCTCCTTGGCGTTGTGGATCTGGATGGCGGTGCCGAGGTACCGGCCGGCAGGCTCGGTTGCTTTCAGGGATTGCATGAAAGCTTTTTCGTAATCCCTCAGCGCTTTGGCCGTATGGGAGTCCGGATGCTTGGCCACGTCCGCGGGCGCTCCCGCGCAGACCAGCTCGCCGCCGGCGTCGCCGCCTTCCGGGCCGAGGTCGATGATCCAGTCGCAGGCGCGGATCACATCCAGGTTGTGCTCGATGACGAGCAGCGAGTGCCCGGCCTCCAGCAACTGCCGGAACGCGCGCAGCAGTTTCGCCACGTCGTCGAAATGCAGGCCCGTGGTCGGTTCGTCGAACAGGAACAGCTTCGCGGTCGTGGTGCTGCCCGCCTCGGCGAGGTGTCCGGCCAGCTTGAGGCGCTGCGCCTCGCCGCCGGAGAGCGTCGGCACCGGCTGGCCGAGGCGCAGGTAGTCGAGGCCGACGTCCTTGAGCGGCCGCAGCTTCGCCACCAGCTCCGCCTCGTTGCGGAAGAAATACAGCGCTTCCGATACCGTCAGGTCGAGCGCGTCGGCGATGGACTTGCCGCCGATCTTCACTTCCAGTATCTCCGCCCGGAAGCGCCGGCCGTCGCAGTCGGGGCAGCGCAGGTAGACGTCCGACAGGAACTGCATCTCGACGTGCTCGAAGCCGTTGCCGCCGCAGGCCGGGCAGCGCCCGTTGCCCGAGTTGAAGCTGAAAGTGCCCGGGGTGTATTTCCTTTGCCTGGACTCCGGGGAATTCGCGAACAATTTCCTGATGGAATCGAAAGCCCCGACGTAGCTTGCCGGGTTGGAGCGCGTGGTCTTGCCGATGGGCGACTGATCCACCATCACCACTTCCTCGACCTGGTCTGCGCCGCGCAGCGCCAGGTGCGCGCCCGGCGCCTCGGTCGGCCTGCCTTGGGCCTTGCGCAACGCAGCATAGAGCACGTCCTGCACCAGGGTCGATTTACCTGAGCCGGAAACGCCTGTCACGCAAACCAGCCGCTCCAGCGGAATGACCACGTCGATGTTCTTGAGATTGTGCTGGCTAGCTTTTTCTACTTTCAGGAACTTTCGTGAAGAAGAAACGGACAAGGGAGTCCCCGCTTTCTTCCTTCCTGAAAAATACTCGGCGGTAATGGTGCTGGATTTCCGGAGTTCTTCGGGCGTGCCGAAAAATGCCACTTCCCCGCCGCGCTCCCCCGGTCCCGGGCCGATGTCGAGAATGCGGTCGGCGGCGAACATGATCTGCGGGTCGTGCTCCACCACCACCAGCGAATTGCCCGCGTCGCGCAGCTGCTTCATGACGTCGATCACGCGGCCCATGTCGCGCGGATGCAGCCCGACCGAAGGCTCATCCAGCACGAACAGCGTGTTCACCAAAGAGGTGCCGAGGGCGGTGGTGAGGTTGATGCGCTGCACTTCGCCGCCCGACAGCGTGCGCGACTGCCGGTCCAGCGTCAGGTAGCCAAGGCCGACGTCGCAGAGGAATTTCAGCCGCGTGCGGATTTCAGTGAGCAGCAGGTCGGTGGCTTCATCCAATTGTTTTGGAATTTCAATGTTTTTAAAAAAATCTCTTACCTTATCCAAGGGCAAAAGCATCAGGTCGTGGATCGAAAGCCCGTTCACTTTCCACAGCATGGAATCCGGCTTCAGGCGCGTGCCGTGGCAGGTCTGGCAGGGCGTGTAGGCGCGGTACTTCGACAGCAGGACCCGGATGTGCATCTTGTAGGCCTTGCTCTCCAGCCACTTGAAGAAGCGCTGCACCCCGTACCAGGTGCCGGGCCAGGATTTACGCCAGTTCACCCACTCCGGTTCGCCTTCCAGCACCCAGGCCTTGTGGGCTGGTTTCAATTCCTTGAAGGGAACATCCAGGGGAATTCCCCGCTTCTTCGCGTACTTGACCAGGTCGTCCTGGCATTCCTTGAAGCTCGGGGATCGCCAGGGTTTGATGCAGCCTTCTCTCAAAGAAAGCCTTTCATTGGGGACAACCAGACCAAAGTCCACGCCGATCACTCGCCCGAACCCGCGGCAGGTCTCGCAGGCGCCCAGCGGCGAGTTGAAGGAAAACGCCGCCGGCGTCGGCTCCGAATATGAAATGTCGCAGTCGGGGCAGTGCAGGCCGGAAGAGAATTTCCACGGCTTGCCGCCCTCAGGAAACACGTTCACCTTGCCCTGGCCTATCTTGAGCGCGCTTTCCAGCGCCTCGATAACGCGCGCACGCTCCGCCGAGCCGACGCGAAAGCGGTCCTGGATCACTTCCAGCGAAGTCTTGCTGCGTTCGTGGATCCGCGTATAGCCCTGCGCTTCCAGCAGCTGCAGGATTTCCTTTTCGCCGAAGTTCTTCGGGATGATTACCGGGAACGTGACAACCAGCCTCTGGTCGGGTTGTTGTTTCAGAAAGGCGAAAATCGATTCAGGCGTGTCCCTGACCACCGGCTTGCCGCAGCCCCTGCAAAACAGCTTTGCCGCCCGCGCGTACAGCAGCTTCAGGTGGTCGTTCAGCTCGGTCATCGTGCCCACGGTGGAGCGCGAGGTGCGGACCGGGTTGGTCTGGTCGATGGCGATGGCCGGCGGGATGCCGTCGATGGCGTCCACCTGCGGCTTGTCCATGCGGTCGAGGAACTGGCGCGCGTAGGGGCTGAAGGTCTCCACGTAGCGCCGCTGGCCCTCGGCGTAGAGCGTGTCGAAGACGAGCGAGGATTTGCCCGATCCCGACACGCCGGTGACGACCACCAGTTCCCCGTTCGGGATCGCGAGCGTGAGATTCTTGAGGTTGTTCTGCCTGGCGCCGCGGATGTGGATCGCGTCGGCGGGGGGTGCTTCCTGCTTCACCCCGTCATTCTATCGTTGTGCGTGCAGCGGCGGCGCGGGAAAAGCGGTCTTCCAGGAGATAATCCCCTGACAATGAGCCGGGAACGGGCGATAGCCCACGCAGAGAAGTACTTCGACGAGGGCGGATTCTTCGCCGACCTCGCGCGCCGCGTCGCCATTCCCACCGAAAGCCAGAATCCGGATCGGGGCGCCGATCTCGCGCGTTACCTCTCGAGTGAAATGCAATCCAGCTTCGAGCGTCTCGGCTTCCGCTGCCGCATCTTCGACAACCCCAGCGCCAAATACGGCCCGTTCCTGGTCGCGGAGCGCATCGAGGATCCGGCGCTGGTCACGGTCCTGTCGTACGGCCATGGCGACGTGATCCGCGGGCAGGAAGCAAGCTGGAAGCCGGGCCTGGATCCATGGGTGCTGAAGCGCGACGGCGAGCGGCTCTATGGCCGCGGCACTGCCGACAACAAGGGCCAGCACAGCATCAATCTCGCCGCCGTCGCGGCCGCGCTCGAAACGCGCGGCAAGCTCGGCTTCAATATGAAGGTGCTGATCGAAACCGGCGAAGAGGTGGGCTCCCCGGGCCTGAAGGAATTCTGTTCCCGGAATAAGGATCTTTTAAAGGCCGATGTGTTCATCGCCTCCGACGGGCCGCGCCTGCAGCCGGGCCAGCCGACGATCTTCCTCGGCTCGCGCGGCGCGTTCAACATGGATCTTGTGGTGGACCTGCGCGAAGGCGGTCACCATTCTGGCAACTGGGGCGGGCTGCTCGCCAATCCGGGCGTCATCCTCGCCCACGCGCTCGCGAGCATCACCGGGCCGAAGGGCGAGATCAAGGTGAAGGAATGGCGCCCGGATACGCTTACCCCCTCGGTGCGCGAAGCGCTGTCGGGGCTGGAAGTGGACGGCGGCGTTGACGGCCCGAAAGTGGACCCGGACTGGGGCGAACCCGGCCTCACGCCCGCGGAGCGCGTGTTCGGCTGGTCGAGTTTCGAGGTACTGGCTTTTACGGCCGGCAATCCCGACAAGCCGGTCAACGCCATTCCGCCGCGCGCGAGCTGCCACTGCCAGCTGCGCTACGTTGTAGGTGTCGATCCGGCCGATATCGTGGCGGCGCTCGAGCGCCACCTCGCCGGTGCCGGGTTTCCGATGGTGAAAGTGACCGCCGCGCGCGAAGGCTTCTTCCCGGCGACGCGGCTGGACCCGCAGCATCCCTGGGTTGTCTGGGCTAAAAAATCCCTGGAAAAAACCAGTCTAAAACAGACGGCGATTCTGCCCAATCTGGGCGGCTCGCTGCCGAACGACGTTTTTTCCGACCTGCTCGGCCTGCCGACCGTCTGGATCCCGCACTCCTATGCCTCCTGCAGCCAGCACGCGCCGAACGAGCACATGCTCGCACCCGTGGCGCGCGATGCGCTGCGCCTCATGGCCGGGCTGATGTGGGACCTGGGCGAGGCAGGGACACTGCCTCGCGCTTAACCGCCCGTATAAGTGCAGCTCTGGCCGAGCGAGTCGCGCCGCACGGTGACGCGGGCGAGCGATCTCAGTTGCGGCGCAAGCTGGTTCCAGATCCAGACTGAAAGGTTTTCCAGGCTCGGTTTTTCCAGGCCCTGGATCTCGTTCAGCATGCGATGGTCGAGCGCCCCGCGGATTTTTTTGCATGCTGTTTCGATGCCGTCGAAATCCACGACGAAGCCGGTAGCCGCATCCGGCTTGCCGCTGACGGCGACCTCGACCTGGAACGAATGGCCGTGCACGCCCCGGTAGGGATGACCGTCGGGGTAGTTCTCGAAGCGGTGCGCGGCGTCGAAGCCGAAGCGGTAGCAGAGTTCCATGATGCCTAGGGAATGCCGATGAGCTTGTGGGATTGCAGGCTCAGGCGCCAGCGCGGGTGCGCGAGGCAGTAGTCCACCGCGAGCCTGGTGTTTCGCGCCTTCTCGGGGCCGTCCATGGGCTGCAGGAAAAAGTGCTCGAAGGCGAGCCCCTCGAATTTGGGCGGCTCGGCATCGGCCTGCGGGTACACCAGCTTCAGTTCATTGCCGCGCTCGAGCACCAGCGGCGCGCCGGCCTTCGGGCTGACGCAGATCCAGTCGATGCCGGGCGGCGCCGGTTGGGTGCCGTTGGTCTCGATGGCGACGCGGAATCCCGCCTCGTGCATCGCCTCTACAAGCGGCGCGTCCAGCTGCAGCAGCGGCTCGCCTCCGGTACAGACGACCAGGGGCGCCGTCGAGTTCGCAGGCAGCGCCGCTTGCAGCGCGCGCACCAGTTCGGCGGGCGCGGCGAAGCGCCCGCCGCCCGCGCCGTCGGTGCCGACGAATTCGGTGTCGCAGAAGCGGCAGACGGCGGTGGCGCGATCCTGCTCCCGCCCGCTCCAGAGGTTGCAGCCTGCGAAGCGGCAGAACACCGCCGGCGTACCGGCGTTCGCGCCTTCGCCCTGCAGCGTGTAGAAGATTTCTTTTACGGCGTACATGGGGCGATTATCCAATAAAGGCGATAATCTCGGCCTTTTTTCCGGAACGCCGATGGCCAAATACGTCTACACCATGCGCCGCGTGAGCAAGATGGTGCCTCCCCAGCGCACGATCCTGAAGAACATCTCGCTCAATTTCTTTCCCGGCGCCAAGATCGGCGTGCTGGGCCTGAACGGCTCGGGCAAGTCGTCGCTGCTCAAGATCATGGCGGGCGTGGACGAGGCCACCGACGGGGAAGTGATCCGCATGCCGGGCATCCAGGTGGGCTACCTGCCGCAGGAACCGGCGCTGGATGCGGCGAAGACGGTGCGCGAGGAAGTCGAGGCATCGCGCGGCGAGGTGGCCGAGGCGAAGCGGCAGCTGGAAGCGGTCTATGCCGCCTATTCGGAGGAAGGCGCGGATTTCGAGAAGCTCGCCGCCGAGCAGGCGCGGCTGGAGGCGCTCGTCAATACCGCCGACACGGGGCAGGAACTCGAGATTGCCGCTGATGCGCTGCGACTGCCGCCCTGGGAACAGAAAATCGGCGTGCTGTCGGGCGGGGAGAAGCGCCGCGTGGCGCTGTGCAAGCTGCTGCTGTCCAGACCCGACCTGCTGCTGCTGGACGAACCCACCAACCACCTCGATGCCGAAAGCGTCGACTGGCTGGAGCAGTTCCTGCAACGCTTCCCGGGCACCGTGGTGGCGGTGACCCACGACCGCTACTTCCTCGACAACGCCGCCGGCTGGATCCTGGAACTGGACCGCGGCATGGGTATTCCGTGGGAGGGCAACTATTCCTCCTGGCTCGAGCAGAAGGAAAAGCGCCTGGCCACGGAAGCGAAGCAGGAGGAGGCGCGCCTCAAGTCCATGAAGGCCGAGCTCGAGTGGGTGCGGCAGAACGCGAAGGGCCGCCAGGCGAAATCCAAGGCGCGCCTGGCGAGGTTCGAGGAACTGTCGCAGTACGAGCACCAGCAGCGCAACGAGACGCAAGAAATCTTCATTCCGGTGGCCGAGCGCCTGGGCAACGAGGTGATCGAATTCACCGACGTCTCCAAGGCCTTCGGCGACAAGCTGCTCATGGACAAACTGTCGTTCAAGGTGCCGCCGGGCGCGATCGTCGGCATCATCGGGCCGAACGGTGCGGGGAAATCGACGCTGTTCAAACTGATCACGAAGAAAGAAAAATCGGATTCCGGAAGAATCAGCATCGGCAAGACGGTGAAAATCGCGCACGTCGACCAGTCGCGCGATGCGCTGCAGGGCGACAAGACGGTGTTCGAGGACGTCTGCGGCGGCCAGGACACCATCACCATCGGCAAATTCCAGATGGCCTCGCGCGTCTACCTCGCGCGCTTCAACTTCCGCGGCGCCGACCAGCAGAAGCAGGTCGGCCAGCTATCCGGCGGCGAGCGCGGACGCCTGCACCTGGCCAAGCAGCTGGTGTCCGGCGCCAACGTGCTGCTGCTGGACGAGCCCTCCAACGACCTCGACGTCGAGACGCTGCGCGCGCTGGAGGAGGCGCTGCTGGAATTCGCCGGCAGCGTAATGGTGATCTCGCACGACCGCTGGTTCCTCGACCGCATCGCCACCCACATTCTTGCCTTCGAGGGCGAATCCCTGGCGACTTTCTTCCCGGGCAACTACCAGGAGTACGAGGCCGACAAGCGCAAGCGCCTCGGTGAGGAGGCCTCGCGCCCGCGCCGTATCCGCTTCAAGGCGCTGAAGAAGTAATCCGCGGCGCATGACGGCCCGTGATATGCGTGGGCCGCTGTTGACTCAAAAGGTCGCCGAAGCGCTGCGCGCCGGCGCGTCCGCGGTCGAGTGCTCGCTGGATCTCGATCGGTCGACGACTACCGTTGAAGTGGATACAGAAGGGTGGACCTGGCGGGGCCGTCGTTTCCCCTATCTGGAATCCGCCAAGGAACGAACCATTTACTACTGGACCGGCGACAGCTTCCAGCCCGCTGCCCGCTACGCGGGCTCGCTCATCAAACTGGTGCCGACGGAATGGGGACCGCCTACCTTCGAAATCGACGGCATCAAGATGCTGGTCACGTCGCGCGTGTCGCCTTACGCGGATGCCGAACGCAAGGTCGGCCTGATCCAGCCGCGCGGCAAGGTGATCCTGGATTGCTGCGGCGGCCTGGGCTATTTCGCAGCCTGGTGCATGGCGGGCGGAGCAAAACTGGTGTTGTCCTACGAGAAGAACCCCGACGTCATCTGGCTGCGCGGCCTGAATCCGTGGTCGCCCGCTGTTGGGGGCGCCTTGACGCTGACTCAGGGGGACATCTCCAAGGAGATTTTCGGCCTCGCGGCCAATTCAGTGGACGCGATCCTGCACGACCCGCCGCGCTTCGGAATCGCGGGGGAGCTTTATTCGCAAGCCTTCTACGACCAGCTCGCCAGGGTGCTCAGGTGCAGGGGCAAGCTGTTCCATTACACCGGCACGCCGAACAAGCTCACCAGCGGCCGCGACGTGCCTAACGAAATAGCGAAACGATTGCGCCGGGCCGGGTTTGTTGCAGAGCTGCACGGCGACGGGGTGCTGGCAGCGAAGAGCTGAGCTGCGGCCTCAGCGCCGATAGTCGGTGCCCTTTTTGTCGATCACGCGCAGCAACGCGTTCCATTCGTGGACGCCGAAATCGGGTTTTGCCCGGGCCGACTTCATGTATGCCGCCACTCCGTCGATCACGTGGTCCGCGATCGGCACCGGCGGTTCTCCGAGAGAGCGCGAAATCAACTCGAGCTCGCAGGCGCGTTCCAGCATGTAAAGCCGCTGCAAGGCGCCCGGAATGGTCGGCGCATGCGTCAGCAGGCCGTGATTTTGCAGCACGACACAGGCGCCTTTGCGGCAGCTCACGCCCAGCGCGTCGCATTCCTCCTGCGTCGCCGGCAGGCCGTATTCGTGGTACACGACTTCATCCAGCACGTTGAGCGCGTCCTGGCTGATGGGGCGAAGGCCTTTGCGCATCAACGAAACGCCGGCGCCGGCGCGCGTGTGCGTGTGCATCACGCAATTGGCGTCGGGCCGTGCCTTGTAGACGCCGCTGTGAATGGTGAATCCGGCCTCGTTGAAGCGGCCCTGCCGGCCGAGCACCCTGCCTTCGAGATCCATCTTGATCAGGCTCGATGCCGTGATCTCGTGGAACATCTCTTCGTAGTGATTGATCAGGAAAGCGCCGGGTTCGCCCGGCACGCGAGCCGACATGTGCGTATTGATGACGTCGGTCCATCCGAAATGGTCCACCACGCGGTAGAGGGCCGCGAGATCGCATCGTGCCTGCCATTCGGCCGCGCTCATGTCGGGTGCATGTACTTTCGCTGATGCAGTCATCGTTTCCTCGCTGATTCTATCGGTCGCCCGGAGGCTCTCCGAGCAGTGGAAAGGCGCTGAAGACGCCTGGTTCGCCGATCGGCGGCGCAGGGGTTACATGTTGCGGCGTCAGCTCGGCGAACGAAGTGACGCCGAGCAGGCCGAGGCAGGTGCGGATTTCGTCTTCGAGGATTTCCAGCGTGCGCACGAGGCCGGGCACGCCGGCGGCGCCGAGGCCGAGGCAGGGAAGGCGTCCCAGGCCGACCGTCCCGGCGCCGAGCGCGATCGCCTTCACCACGTCCGTGCCGCGCATGAAGCTGCCGTCCACCCAGACTTCGGCGCGGCCGGCGACCGCGGCGACCACCTGCGGCAGGACGGTCATGCTGCCGAGGCCGTGATCGAGCTGGCGGCCGCCGTGATTGGAGACATAAACGACTTCGACGCCGTGCTGCACGGCGATTTCCGCGTCCTCTGCGGTGGCGATACCCTTGATGATCAGCGGCAGCGAATGCTTGTCTTTGTATCGCTTGACCTGGTCCCAGGACAGGCCCGATTGATAGTTGCTCCCGGCGGGCGCTGTGGCGCGCCAGGGCTTGACGAAGCGGCCGATGAGATCGCGTTCGCGCCGGCTGTACATGGCGACGTCGACCGTGAAGCAGAAAGCCGCATAGCCGTGGTCGCGCGCGCGCTTGACATGGTCATCCACCCAGGCGTCGTCGCCGCGCACGTAGAGTTGAAATACGCGAACCGTTTCCGCGGCCGCTGCAGTGGCTTCGAGCCCGGGCTGGCAGACGGACGACAGCATCTGCGGCACGCCGAACTGCGCGGCGCCGCGAGCGGCGGCGGCGGCACCGTCTTCGACGATGGATTCCAGTCCGCCGATGGGAGCCAGCATCACGGGCAGGCGCATGCGCTTGCCGAGGAAGGAGCCGCCGCAGTCGATCCGCCTGACGTCGCGCAGCACGCGCGGGCGGAAGGCGATCGAGTCGAGGGCCATGCGGTTGCGGCGCACCGTGGTCTCGGTTTCTGCGCCGCCGATGAGGTAGCTCCAGGGGCCGGGCGCCAGGTTGCGGCGCGCGGCGGCGACGATTTCCTGCAGAGTGAGAAACTGTTCGGCAAGCGGAGCATTCATTGCGGACTCAAGGCTATCATTTGGACGAGGAAAAATGAAAAGCCTTTCGGCCTTGCTCGCATTCGCCGCCCTTGCGGCATCAGGCGCCGTCTTCGCGCAGGCCTTTCCGCAACCGGGCAGGCCGATCCGCGTTCTGGTCGGATTCGTCGCCGGCGGCGGCACCGATATCCAGGCGCGCATCGTCGCGCCCAAGCTCGGCGAGGCACTGGGCGCGACCGTGATCGTGGAAAACAAGCCCGGTGCAAGCACGTCGATCGCCGCGGCGGAAGTGGCCAGGTCCGCGCCCGACGGCTATACGCTCCTCTACAGCTTCAACGGCGCATTCGCCCAGGTGCCGTTCACGCTGCTGGGCGGAGTACCCTACGATCCGGTCAAGGATTTCACCGCGCTGTCGCTGGGCGCGCGCGGCTCGCAGATCCTTGTGCTGCATGCCTCGGTGCCGGCGACCAATATCAAGCAACTGCTTGCCTGGGCGAAGGCGAATCCGGGCCAGCTGAACATCGCTTCCTTCGGGACTGGCACGTCCTCCCACCTGTTCGCGGAGATGTTCATGCGCCAGTCCGGGGTCGAGATGGTGCACGTGCCGTACAAGGGCAGCGGCGACGCGGCCAAGGACCTGCTTGCCGGGCGCGTGCAGATTATGTTCGAACCCGGGACGACGGCAATCCAGAACGCCGCCGGCGGCAGAATCCGGATGCTCGCGGTGGTGGGAGAGAAACGTTCGCCGTTCACGCCGGACGTGCCGACGCTCACCGAGCAGGGCATCAAGGGCATAGACCTCGTCGGCTGGCTGGGCTGGTATGGCCCCGCCAATCTGCCGCCCGATATCGCGAAGAAGCTGAACCTCGCGCTGGTCAAGGCGCTCGCCGACCCGGAGGTCAGGGCGGCGATCGAGAAAGGCGGCTACGAATCCGTGTCGTCCACGCCGGAGGAGCTGGCGGCATTGACGAAGCGAGACATCGAGCGCTGGAGAAAAATCATCAAGGATATCGGCTTCAAGCCGCAATGACAGGGAGAACGCAATGCGATTGCTGACGTATCAACTGAAGAAAAAGGGTTCGGCGCCGCGCGTCGGCGTGATGAGCGGGCCGGAGCACCTCGTCGAATTGAAGTTCGAGAACATGATTTCCCTGATCGAGGGGGGAAGCAAAAGCCTTTCTTCAACAAGAAAGATTCTCGAGGGAAGGTCCAAACCCATCCCGCTATCCTCGGTGCGCGTGCTGGCGCCCATCCCGCGGCCGCGCAAGAACGTGTTCTGCGTCGGCTGGAACTACCTGGAGCATTTCGAGGAAGGCGCCAAAGCGCGCACCAGCGTGGTCGAGATTCCGAAGCATCCGACCTTCTTCACCAAGGCGCCCACCGCGGTGAACGGCCCTTACGACCGTATCCCGCTGCATGCGGGGGTGACGGAAAAGGTGGACTGGGAGGTGGAGCTGGGCGTGATCATCGGCAAGGGCGGCATCAACATCAAGGAGTCCGACGCGATGAAGCACGTGTTCGGCTTCACGGTGATCAACGACGTTTCCGCGCGTGAAGTGCAGCGCCGCCACGGCCAGCAGTGGTTCAAGGGCAAGAGCCTGGACGGCCATTGCCCGATGGGGCCCTGGATCGTGACCGCGGACAAGGTGAAGGACTGGTGGGATCTGCGCGTGGTGACGCGCGTAAACGGCGCGATCAAGCAGGACTCGAACACGCGCCACATGTATTTCAAGATCCCGCGCATCATCGCCGAGCTCTCCGCCGGCCTGACGCTGGAGCCGGGCGACATCATCTCGACCGGCACGCCGGCCGGCGTCGGCCACGCGCGCACGCCGCCCGAGTTCCTGAAGGCGGGCGACATCCTGGAAACCGAGATCGCCGGGATCGGGCTGCTGAAGAACCGGATCGGCTAGCTAGAGCATGGCGCCCGGCTTGCCGAGCGCATGCTCGGTGAGCCTGGCTACGACCCAGTCGTAAGCTTCGTCCACCGAGTCGGTGCGGTGCATGAGGCCGACATCGGCGGCGTTGATGGTGCCGTGCTTTACCAGCGCGTCGAAATCGATCACCTCGCGCCAGTAGTCGTTGCCGAACAGCACGATCGGCATCGGCTTGGTCATTTTCTTCGTCTGCACCAGGGTCAGCGCCTCGAACATCTCGTCCAGCGTGCCGAAGCCGCCCGGAAACACGATGATCGCCTTGGCGAGGTAGGCGAACCAGAATTTCCGCATGAAAAAATAGTGGAAGCGGAACACCAGGTCGCGCGTGATGTGCGGGTTGTGGCCTTCCTCGTGAGGCAGCGAGATGGGCAGCCCGACGTTCAGGCCTCCGGCTTCCGACGCTCCGCGGTTGGCCGCTTCCATGATGCCCGGGCCGCCGCCGGTGCAGACCACGAAGCGGCGTTCTTTCGAAGGCAGGGCCTTCGACCATTCGGTGAGCTTGAACGCAAGCGAACGCGCCGCCTCGTACCAGCGGTTGCCCTCCTTGAAGCGCGCCGAGCCGAAGAACACGATGGTGTCCTCGATGCCGAAATGCTCGAAGCGGCTCTTCGGCTCCAGGTACTCCGCAAGAATGCGCAGCGGCCGCGCATCCCTGCTGTTGAGGAAGGACGGCTCGCGGTAGGCCTTGGCCTTCTTCAACCGCGTCCCTCAAACGGCATCTTGGTGGCCTTTATGGTCAGGAAGAGGACGTTGGTTTCGATCGGGAAGCTCGCCATGTGCAGCACCGCCTGGCCGACATGGGCCACGTCCATCAGCGGCTCGGGCTTGATCGAGCCGTCGGCCTGCGGCACGCCGTTGGCCATGCGCGCCGCCATCTCGGTGCGCGCGTTGCCGATGTCGATCTGGCCCACGGCGATGTCGTACTTCCTGCCGTCCAGCGCGCCGGTCTTGGTGAGGCCGGTCACGGCGTGCTTGGTGGCGGTGTAGGCCACGGAACCCGGCCGCGGCGCATGCGCCGAGATCGAGCCGTTGTTGATGATGTGCCCGCCGCGCGGATTCTGGTCCTTCATCACCTTGAAGGCCTCCTGCATGCACAGGAACATGCCGGTCAGGTTGATGTCGACGACGTTCTGCCACTTCTCCAGGCTCAGTTCTTCGAATGAGGTGCCCGGCGCATTCACGCCGGCGTTGTTGAACAACACGTCGACGCGGCCCCATTTGGCCTTCACTGCCGCGAACAGCGCCTTGACCGAATCCTGCTTGGCGACATCGGTCGGCACGCAGCAGGCGCGCTCGCCCGCGCCGGATTCCTTGGCGGTTTGTTCGAGCACGTCCTTGCGCCGTCCGGCAAGCGCGACCCGCCAGCCGTCCTTGAGGAATGCCAGCGCGGCTGCTTTGCCGACGCCGCTGCCGGCGCCCGTGATGACTGCGATTTTCGACATGCTTTTTCTCCTTATTCGACTTTGGCGCCGGATTCACGGATGGATTTTTCGATGCCCGGCGCCTCGGCCCTGATCTCGGCGTCGAAGGCCTCCGGCGATGCCGAGGGCGCCGCGTCCATGCCCTGCGAGGCGATCCTGTCGCGCACCTCCTGCTTCGACAGCACCTTGGCCGCGGCCGCGTGCAACCTGCGCACGATTTCCATCGGTGTGCCGGCCGGCACGTAGAGGCCGAACCAGAAGGTGGATTCGAAGCCGGGCAGGCCGGCTTCCTCGGCCCCCGGAATGCCCGGAATCGCCGCCGAAGCCTTGCGCATGCTGATCGCCAGCGGGCGCATGCGCCCGCCCTTGATGAAGCCCATCACCGTGGGCGAAGTCGCGAACATCACCTGCGTGTCGCCCGCAACCAGCGACTGGGCGGCCGGGCCGCCGCCCTTGAACTGGATGGTGGTGAACTTGATGCCGGCGACGGATTCGAAGGCGACGGAGGAAAGGTGGGGAGCCGAACCGAAGCCTGCGGAGGCCATGAACAGTTTTCCGGGATTCGCCTTGGCATAGGCGATCAGCTCCTTCATGTTCTTGAAGGGCGTGCCATTGTTCACCACCAGCACCGTGGCGCCGTTCGCGACGCGGCACACGGGAATGAAATCCTTCTCGTCGTAGCCCAGGCTCTTGTACAGGCTCTTGTTGATCTGGTGATTGCCCTGGTTGAGGATGGTGTAGCCGTCGGGCGCCGACCTGGCGACAAACTCGGAGGCGATCGAGCCGCCTGCGCCGGGCTTGTTCTCCACCACCACCGCGACGCCGAGTTCCTTCGACAGCTCGTCGCCGATGATGCGCGTGGTGAAGTCGCCCGAGCCGCCGGGCGGATAGCCGACCTCAAGGTGGATCGGCTTTGAAGGATAGCTTTGCGCATTCGCCCACGTGGAAAGGCAAACGAAAATGAAAATCCCCGGAACCCTCATGCCTACTTTCCCTTGAACGCCGGGGTGCGCTTCTCCATGAACGCCTTGCGGCCTTCCTTGTGGTCTTCGCTGGCGAAGCAGGCTTCGACCATCTTCATCGCTTTCGAGAGGTCGCGGTCCTTCTCGTCCTTTTGCCACTGCTGTACCGCGTACTTGGCGGCGGCCACGGTCAGCGGCGCGTTCTCCGATACCATCTTTGCGTAGGCGGCGACTTCCTTCT